>JAALLR010000063.1_pt1 | contig 95445 bp, 92 predicted proteins | sample 7245931 | NCBI WGS metagenome assembly JAALLR01 (sample SAMN13049201, study PRJNA578106) | oil field metagenome | isolation source: filtered produced water from oil reservoir B9 | place: USA:offshore Texas | collected 2016 | reverse complement strand
TGGAAATAAAAGGGAAAATAAAAACAACTTTTTGTAATATGAGTTGATTAATTACAGAAAAAATTATTAAACAAAAACAGATTTGCAGAAAAGGACATGAGAAATAAAGGTGTATAAAACACCTTGAAAAATATTTATATTGAGTTGATTAATAACTTAAGCCGTTAGGCACAAAGAGATTTAACAGCTCTTGGATGCTTAAGATTTCCTGTTTTATAAAGCATTATTAATGCTATAAGCTGAGTAATTCCAGCCAGTAAAACAGTACTCTTTATACTTGTTGTATTTTTAAGCTTTGAAGATTCTATTGCAATTAAAGACTTAATTTGAGCGATAGCTCTTTCGCAGACAGTACGTATTTTATAAAGATTTTTCCAATCGTCGCTATCGCGAGGAATTACTGAATTAAGACGATAGTCTGATTTTACAGCTATTTGTTTAACTCTACCACAAGGTGATGAAGTACAGGGGTTATCACAGGAAAGAATATAGGTAGTTTTACCATTTATTCTGGTTTTCTTAGATTTAGGGCATAGCCATTTAACCCTATCTGAGCGACCTTTTTCTCTTGTAACTCCATCAAATTTCATTGGAAGTGAAGGGTCCTTTGGACAGGTTGGAATCCCTAGTTCATTAAAACCTGGCTGAGGCAAATCACTTTGATTTCGAGGATTTATTGGAATGATAGGAATCATTTCTTTATCATCATATAAATACTGGTAGTTATCATATGCATCAAAACCACTATCACCTAAAAAGTGAGTATAACTAAAGTGTGGATGAAATGAGAAGAAATTTTCTAAAACGGGAATTAAAGTTTTGGAATCATATTTATACTTAAGAGATTTAGGGTCATCAATTTGTATATTATTGATAGGATCATAAAAATCAATATGTCTTACAATACCTAGCCCATTAGTAACTACATTGGACTTTAAATAATAACCAAAATGTCCGTTAAGATGGGAAAGTTTAATATCAGCGTTAGCTGAGGCGGCTTTAGGCATTTTAGAATATGCATGCTTATGTATGTCAAAATCCTTAGATTTACCATTTTTCTCAAGTACTTTAGCATACTTCTTACTTGCAGTTAAAAAGGATTCGAAGAATTTAGGGTTGTTTTCTTTAACATAAGCTTCAAAACCAGTAGTATCAGATATTAAAATTGATGATCTAAAGCTATCAATCTCATTACAAATAGGTTCAGTAAGGTTTACTAAATTATGAAACATTAAATTAATCTCATGATAAAAATCAGTTAAAAATCTTGAAAACTGAGATTTATGAGGTATTGATTCAAAGCCGCAGGCTTTACGCAATTCAGAAGATATTGATAAAAAAATGATAAGAATTGAAATAGTTGGTATTGAAAAAAAGCATTTAAATATCAAAGCTGAAATCATAGATTCAAGGGAATAATCTCTTGGGCGACCAGTACTAGAATAATAGCTATCATAGAACTCATGAGGAATTAAAGAGTTGATATCAATATAATCCTCGAAATATTTTAGAATCATAGGCTTTTTGGTATCTACTAACTGATTAAATTCTTCAAAAAAATCACTAAAACTAACTTGTTTACAATTTGTTTTCATAAAGGATCTCCTTTCATTAGGTTATTTTTTAATGTATTGGGGAATATATTAATAATTCGACATCTAATGGGGGAAATCCTTTTTGAAAACACAATTAAAATAAAGTTTTTTTAACAGTTGCAGAGTTTTGCAACTGGCTATAAATCTATATTAAAGGGGGGGAGGCTTTGTTATTTATCCTGTGTTTCCTGTTTTAATTTATATTCCTTCGGTTTTATAGTTTCTTTTTTTCCTTTAGTATAAGCTCGTACAAATGTTTTTCTTCCATTTTTAAGTGTTCTGTAATGTCCTCTTACTGTCCAAGACTCTGTTTTTCTATTAATTGGCTTTCTTAGCTTGTTTGTAATCTCTTTTGGATCATTCTTTGTTATAACTTTAATATCGCTTATATGGATTACGCTTTTAGTAGATTTCTTTGGTATCGGCTTTTTATTGGATTTTTTCTTTTTCTTTTTAGAAGGAAGGGGAGTTGTTTCTTCTAATGTTCTTACTTCAATTTCTCGATCCATTTGCATTAAATGAATATAGCCGAATACTCCAAGATAAGTAGCTTGAACTGCGATAATAGTTCTTTCTTTTTCTTGTTTATCAGACCTCATAAATAGATACCCGAATTTTAAGTCTGTTATTCTGTCCATTAAGCTAATTGTTTTTTGTTCTCCTTCGTCTAAACCTATACCGTAGTCTATTATTCCAGAAAAACAATGTATTAGTTTTTTGTTTTGCTCATGGTACAAATAATCTTGTATTTCCACCTTAGCGTTCCCTAGTTCTTTAAAGTATATATAATGCGTTATTCCTTCTGAATACTCTATATGTTTTATTACGCCCTCGGTTATTATGCCAAAGACAGGCATCAGCCTATTAGCGTTATAGAGTTTGCTTTTTATGTTGTTCATTACCGTATCGTCTATTATTATCGTGTCAAAAGCGTTTAATTCTGATACTTTATTGAACATTTATCACCCCAACTCCTTTATAATCTTTTGTATTTAAGGGTATATCTTTATAATGGGTAACTATTCGTTTTCTAAGGACAATCTTTCACTTTCACACTTTGGACATTTGCTAAAATAGCCACCATCTTTATCACTTACGATATAGCCCCCCTCCATACTAAGTTTGAAAATCAAATCTTTCATAGTCATTACCTCTGTTTCATACCCACATTCTTCGCAATATGTACTTGCTTTAAATTGTGCTTGTTTATTTAACCATTCTTCCGTAAAAGGAGTTTTAACTGCGATTAAATAATCTTCATACTCTTTTACTCGTCTATTCCAATCTAACATAGCCAATTCCTTTGTACTTTTCCAATCACCACATGCAATATGAACGCCACAAAAATACTTCATGGATTGATGCTCTGGCTCTAATGAGCTTAGATTTGGTTGTTTCCCACATATAGGGCATGATAGTAGTTGTTTCACTAATTCCTCTCCTTCCTGTTTCCTATAACCATCCAATTATTTAATATTCAAATCTATTTTGTTATTGCTTGTTACATAGCCCTGTGTCTGCATTTTGCCATAGTTTAATATATCTACGAGGTCTTGTGCATTATTTCTATTCTCCATAAAGGTATTTAGTTCTTCATATAACTTGATATTCCTCATTTGAATTAGGAATAGTATTCTTTTAAAAGTTTCTACATCTGGCGTACCTTTTTGATCCTTTAGGGCAGGGAGTTTGTTATCAGATATATCCATTATCTTATTCATATAGCCTACTAACAGGCGATTTTTTTCCTTAACTTCTTCCTCTGGCTCTAAAAATACCATAGTGTGTTCATCACATTTGAAGATATTTAGCTTTTTACCACCATCTATTGCAGTTTTAACAGTTTTGTATAGAGTACCATAGTTGTCATACCAATCCCCAGATTTGATTTTTCCTTCGATTACGATTTCTTCTCCTGTATCAGTTAATAAATATGCTTTGTTCTCGTTTAGGTCAACTTTTACATTTTTAATAGTCTTATAGTTTTCTATAAACTGAACTCTATAGAAATCTCTCATTTCGGCATCCCTTTTTAACTTACTCTTTGTAAATCTCCTGTATTCGTAGTATTCTACCTGTCTTTCTAGCTTTCCGATAGTGTCTTGTGCCATTTCATAGGTAAATTGTTTTGCTTGATCTATGGTTATAACTTCTCTAATGTCTTTTCCAAACTTCAACTTAAATACTTTATAACTTAATTGATTTATGTAAATTGCTTGTTTTTCTTCACACATTCTTACCGTTGTCATGCTATCAACTCCTTACTCGTTATGGTCTAATTTCTTTTGAGCCTCTAGTAAAGGTGCAACAATCGTAGTTATCTTTCTCGTCTAAACTTTCAAAGAATATCTCTGCCAACTCGAACATTTCACACTTTACACAATATCTATAATCATCCTGTATCTTCTTTAACTCGTTATCATATTCAAATTCTATCATCAGTTTATACTCTCTATGCTTATAGGAGAGCAATAGTTTTTCAGCCTTTATTATCTTTATGTTCTTAATCTTGTTCTCGGTCTTTAGGCTTTCATCCTCTATCCAGAAGTTCATATCCATAGTTTCTAGGGAATGTAAGAGGATAATCTTGTTTCTACTTATTAGTCTATATAAAAGGTTAATCTCTTTGTCGTTATTTACATTTCTATATGCTTTTCGGTAAGTTTTCACAACTAAAACCTTCTTTATATATTAATATTATACTATTATTATACCACAATATATGTATGTTGTAAATATGATTATATAATTTCAATACTAGATGTTGTGGATTTTCTCTATTATCAGAGGTCTTTTGCCTTATTGGTTTAACCCCTGTAAAGTATCTGTATTTTAGGTTAAACTAATTAGTGAGTTTTGACAACACAATAGAAGTATTGTATAATTATATATATAGAATTTTATTTTAAATAATAAAAGGGGTGAAAGTAAATGGGTAGGTTGATATCATAAAAATCAACTCTTTTCCTATTACTTCTTGAATTTATAAGGGTATTTGTGGTTTTTAAATAAAGTTTGATTCTTTTAAAAAAAGATTGAACATTTTTAAAAAAGTTTGATCAAAATATGTAAATAAATTCAACTAAAACGTTGATTTTTTAATAAATTGCATCAAAAGTTTTTAGCGAAAAGATATAGTTTTGATCAATCTTTTTTATAAAAATTTAAGATATGCGTTATGCAGTTTCAATATTTTTAAAGATTATTTTGATCAAACTTTATTTAAAACCAACAGTATTTCAATCTAATAATCTCGTCAATTTCTTCTTCCGAGAGAGTAATGCTTACTACAATTAATTTAGTATCTATACCATAATAAATTGCTATTTCATTATCAGAAAGAGGGATTTTTTGCTTTATTTTATTATTAATTCTCTTGGCTATCCTTAAATATTTACTTTTAATCATATATAATTCCTCTCAAATTATTTATACTTAAAACTTTTCATAGCTTTTCTTTTAGTTTCTTCTGTTAAGTCAGCGTAAAAACGTCTTGTTGTTTCAACGCTCGAATGACCTAATTGTTGAGCTACTAACTCAATATTACCGTATATCTCTAATAACTTGGTAGCAAATGTTCTCCTAAGCGTATGAGGCGTTACTGTAATAGGTATATTAGCTCTTTTAGCATATTTTTTTAACATATATCTAACTGTTTTTGGATCAATTCTTCTTTTTTGATTAGATAAAAATAGGGCATCTTTATATTCGTTCTCTACATCAAGTACCAATTTTCTCTGTGATATATATTCTTTCATAGCAGGAATTATTTCTTCTGGAACATATAATTTTTCTTGGTTTCCACCTTTTCTTGTTACTACCATAGCCTCGTCTTTAATACTAATGTCATTTATATCTAACTGTACCAATTCAGATATTCTAATACCTGTAAAGGCAAGAAGTAGTAGTATAGTTAAATCTCGATACTTAATTCTCTGATGAAATTTAAGTTTTCTTTCATTCTCGATATTTACATCATTAATAATGATATCTACAAAACGGTTGATTTCATCATTATCTAATCTATCTTTAATTTGTCTTTTCTTTTTTATTTCAATTTCAACAAATTTTGTTGGATCGTGAATTTTGTATTTCCGACCAAGATATTCATAAAGAGTGTGTAGACTTGCTAATTTCCTAGCTTTACCTTGTTTTGTATTAGTAAAAGTTTGAGTATATTCTTTACCATCTTTTCTTACGAAAGTCTTTTTATAAAAAGTAAGATAATCTAGAAAATGCCATATATCTTTTTCGCTGATATATTCTATTCCCATATCAGTTACTTTAAATTGTGTTATATCGTCATACCTCTTAAATTGTGGTAGAGTAAGTAAATACTCAAAAAAAAGGGTATAATCTTTTATATAGGCTATTTGAGTATTTAAACTCATTTTTTCTTGCTTTGACATTATAAAATCAGCGATAAAATCTGGCATTTGTTTTAATCTGTGTGTTCTAATTTGGTATAGTTTTGTTTCTATATCTCTTTTCATTATTCAAACACCCTTTTTCTAAATCTTATTATAACTATATCAAACTTAATCTCTCAAATCCTTTCTTTAAAAGCAATTTGTTTCTTTCTTTAGATTTTCTGGAATAGCAGTTTCTCTATTTTTGTTAAATAATCATAGAAATTAGTTATGTGTGAGTTGAGTAAGTTTATATTATGTAATGCGTTGGCAATATAGTGAGTATCTTCAATATCATTAAATCTTTCAGTTTGTTGTGCATCCACTTTAATCCCTCCAAATTTATAAATTAATATTATAAATAAAAATTATTACCCCTGCAATTAAAAGAGGGGAGAGAAGTATAGCTGACAATGTAACAAGAGTCTCTTTTTCACTTTGGGTAAGTTGATTTCCTGCTATCATTTTTTGCTTTTCATTCATTCTTAGTTTTTTAATAGCATTTTTAAGGTCTTTTATCATCAGTAATCACTCCTATAATAATGTTTAGTGGTTTTCTTTTGATTCGGTCAATTCAATTCCATTTTGAATTAATATTTAGTAAATCCAATATGCAGAGGGTAGGGGAGTTGAAAAAAAATTACTTGCCATAAAATCTTTTATTAGCATATCTTGGTTAATTTTAGTATTTATAGCGTACCGACACCTTTCGACATTTTTTCCGAAAAATTCGTTTTTCAGTAAAAGTTGACATAATTATTCTTCTGTAAACTTTAATTTTTAATAGCTCTAGGTAAGTAGAGGATAGCCTTTTGGTAGCTTATTTTATGACCTATTAATTCATGTGCATCACGCTCATATGTAACGGTTACTTGGTATTCAACATAGGGCTTTTCATTAGGCTCTAAGGTCTGTGAATATTGGAAGTCTACAAAATCCTTGCTATTAAAGTATCTTTGTCCACCTGTATAATCGACAATATCGAAGTCAAATACAACTGTAGTTTCCTTACTGTTTGGTACTACCAAGGGTACTAATGGTTTATCTGGGAAAAGTATCATAGCTCTAGTTTTATTATCTATTTCTCTAGTTTCAAATCCGTATTGTAGAGTTATAATTTGTTTCAAAACTAGCATTTTTGTCATAAACCTTATCATTATTACTACTCATTATAAAACCTCCAATTAAACTATTCTAAATATATGTTTGTTGTTAATATTCTTATTTGGCTTTAAAGAAGTTTCATGCTCTTAATGTAATCAACTATGGCAATCAGTATTGTAGGTTTATTACTAAACTTCCAAAACCCTTAAAATAGATAAATAGCCAGAGAGGCAATCTCTGGCTATTTATCTTATATAACTTTTTTTGCCATTATTCTTCAACTACCTTTGTATAGTGAGTTCTAATGCTTTCTAATCCAGAATAATGAGGTCTAACAAAAGTATAGCCTTCTGGTATATCTATCCCATATTCAAGTGCATTTTGTTTAGCCTCATAGCTTGTAGTTGCCCCAGTTGGTAATTTCCTTAAATGCCCTGTCACATAATATTTTTCTCTAGTTTTTTTAGAACTTCTAGCAGAATTTTTTACCCCTTCATTATACATGCTTAGTGGCGTATATCTAATACCAACTCTATTTTGTTCTTTAAAATAGTTTTCTATATCATTATCGTCCAAATTGCTATTATATAATATTTCACTTGAGTTATCTAAATTATTACTTTTAGCATAACCTTTCCCACATACAATATCTGCATAACATTCTAAAACAAAACTCTCAATATTATACGACTTTTCTATATATACATCTATTGATGATAAAATAGAGTATATTTGCCCTATTTCTTCATTGTCTTTTATTCTCCACCATTTACATCATTAACTAATCTTCCTTTATCGTTGCCTATCCACCCTTTAACCGTAAAGATAACTTTATAAAGCAACATTCCTCTATTTTCATAGAATATAATTGTTTCGATATCTCCTGCATTGTAGCAATCAACAACAACTCCGTTTTTGTTCATTACATATTTTTTATTTTCTTTTATAATGTCTATTAGTTCTTCTACTTCAAATAACATTCTTGGAAGTTTAATATCATTTTTAAACCATTTTAAATTAACAGAGTTTTGAGGAACTAAATCTAAACAGTTATTATCGTAAAACCCAAAGGTAAGATACATATAATTGTTTATATTACTCCTAGCGTAGTTTTGATGCATTATTTCATGGTGTTTTTTATTCCATTTATTAATAGGGGGTAAATTGTTTATTTTGCCTAAAAAATAGGATGTATAAGGGAATTTTGAAGGCGTAAATATAGGGTTTCCGTTGTCAAGTCCAACTAAAGAAGTATTAAAAGGAGTTATTAGCCCTATGATTTCTCCTATCTCTTGTTGAATTTGAAATGATATTCTCAACATTTGAATACCTCTTTTGTGATAATTCTTTATAAATTCAAATAACTCTGTATACGTATTTTCTCTTTTTATAGTTTCTGCTATGTCTTTTAAATAGTAAAATCTATTTCTTATGTAATTTTCTGGCTCTTTACACGCTTTATATATCAGCGTTGACAATTCACTTCCTATTATTTGTCCATTTACCGTTGTGTATATGTTTGTTAATATGTGAAAGTCCTCATTTGTATATTCTTTAGCAGTCTCAACAATTAACATTGTTTTATCTGTAAAGTTATCATGCCTCCATTTATTGTATAAACGATACATAGAATTATTTGAATTATTATTTGCTTTCTTTTTATTTCTCTTTTTTTTCGACAATGCTATCTAACCCCTTTTTAAAATTTTCATATCCTATCTTGAATAACTCATTTAAAATGTCAGCTTGTGTTTTATTTGGAAATTTTATCTTTAAATCTTCTAAGGCTATTGTGTTTTCAACAGTAAGAGCAACCAAGACCTTTTTTTCTGTAATTTCCTCTATAACAAACAGATCATCATTATTTTCCGTAGTAAAAGGGAATTCTGATTGATTTAACGATTCTTTGATTTCATCTATGAAGGAATTGTTGATGCCTACATAGTCAGCCTCTTTTACAACTAACTTTTCAAAATATATATCAATTCTATTATCCTCTACCCACACCTTAAAACTAATATCAGATGTATTGCTATTTTTAAGATTTTGTAGTATTTTTATATTTTCTTTTGTCATATCCACTTTGACTTTCATTTACTTGCCACCCCTTACAGCTATAATCTTAGGCTCGTTCTTTGATTGAATATATTCTCTATATAATCGGCTCTGTATCCTGCTTTCTGTATTTCATATAAATCATCATATATATCTTCTATTTCTTCTATTTTTTCATCAATAGCATCTTGTATATCCTTAGAACAATGCTTATTAAAACCCATTTTCTTAAAGTCTTTAATAATCTCTAGTTCTTTCTTCTCTTTTTCAATTTTTTCAATTAAAGAATCTACTATATCCTTTTGGTTTATATCGCTCTCGGTCAGATAAGATTTCTTACAAGTTGGACATACTACAAAAGGCTTTACATCCTTATATTTATCTCTTAATATTAATATTTCTCCACAGAGGCAGATAACTTCCCTTTCATTCTTTCCATGTTCAAGAGTTATCAACTCTCTTTCAGCGTTATCTTTGACAATAACTATAGACCTTTTACTCATAATCGGTTGCCTCCTTATTTAATTTATTAGGCTTTATATTTAAGTTTTATAAGTTCGATATATTCTTCTACCTTGTCTATATCTTCTTTTTTAAATCCATATCGTTCTAAGAGATATTTATTGAGGGGAATATCAATTTCCCTTTTATAGAAGTGTCGGACATCAGAAATTCCAAGTAACCAATCCGTTGTTACATTAAAATAATCAGCAAGTTTTATAACCGTATCGGTATCTGGGTCACGCCTTTCTTGCTCGTACATTCCGATTGTGCTACTAGATACTTCTAATAACTTTCCTAAATCAGCTTGTGTTAAATTTTTCTCCTTTCTTATTATCCTTAACCTCTTACCAAATGTGCTTTTCACCATTTGCTTAACCCCTTTAAATACAGTTTTTATTCAAGACTCCAAAGTCCTTTATTTAACTCTCTAGCCTCTTTTTCTAGTAGATTAAATACCATTGAATACTTTACATTTGGAGGTATTGTAAGAGTATTTGCATACCCTTCCTTTACCAATACTGCATTAAACATTGTTTCTTTAATATTTAATACACTTGGCTTATCCAACCAAACATACCTTAATAATCTTTGGTATTTATCTTTATCTCCTGCATCCTTTGTTAGATAGATAGTTTTATTAGGAGTCAATATACTCTTAGTAAAATTACTAGCCTCTACACCATAAGGCTCGGGGTTGTTTTTGTATTTTCCTACACTCTCGGGAGTGTCTATCCCTATAAGTCTAATAGTTTCTTCTTTACCATTGATTTCTGCTACGATAGTATCTCCATCTTTAACCCTTACTATTTTAGCAACTTCATACTCAATGCTTTTTTCTTCATTATTGGCAGATAATATTTTTTGTATTTCTTTTGTGTAGTCTACAGTAATATTTAATAGTTCTTTTTTTTGTTCTTCTGTTAAAAGCCTATTAACGTCTCCAATTAGTTTTTCAACCTCTTGTTTTGCTCTATCTATTTCCTCTTTATTATCCTCAATGAATTGTTTAGTCTTTTCAGTACCTTCTTGTCCCTTTTCAAAGGTTTCTTTCATTAATTGTATTTTTTCATCATTTAACTCTGTAGTACATCCCATAAGATTTAATGATATAAGAGCAATAATTAAAAACATTAAAAGTTTTTTCATTCATTTTCCCCTTTCGTTTTCAGCTAATTACTCACCTTTACTGCTTGGTAGCATAAAGTGAGAATATACATTCCCTCTTAATTGCACCTTCTTATTACAATTATGGCAAACATGTTCTGATGGTATCTCTGGATATGATGTAAATTCATTGATGGTCTTTTGGCACTTAGGGCAACGGACTTCGTAAAGTTCCAATAAATAGCCCTTTGACACATATCCCATAGCCTCTCGATTAATCTCGTCAACACTAAGCTCTATTTCTTGGGCTAATGTTTTGAATGAAAACCGACTTAAATTCGCATCTTTCTTTTTAGCCTCTATAATCCAATCCTTTACTGACTTAGGCATTTTGCCCTCCACATTTCTCGATTTTATTTGCATTTATTTAATAATATTTCGAGTATTCTTTCTTCTTCCTTAGTTAAACTCTCTTTTACTTTTTCATGCTCTATAACGGTATAATTACCCTCTGGCAGATACTTTGCCTTTAAAAGAAATTTATTTTTATCTTCTCCAAGAGCTTTTGCGATTTCAATTACTACCTCTCTTGATGGGATATACTCTCCGTTTTCAATTCTACTAATATACGAGGGGCTTAGATTTGTTCTTCTTGCTAACTCTCTTTGAGAGATATCTGGGTTTTTCTCTCGTCTGCTCTTTAAGAAATTTCCAAAATCAGTATCTCTGTTACACATAATAATCACCCTCTCAACTTTTGGAGATAGCTTAATTTACTTAACTACTGTTTCGATTCCTGTATCAAACTCTTTGCAGTAATACCCAAGTTGATTTTCTTTAGTAATAACATACTTTAAAACTGTACCTTCTTCTATCTGATCTAATATCTCATACTTAGGAGTTATCTTTCCCTCTTTAATCAGAAAGTCTAGCACCTTTTCTTTTGAGAAATATACTGTCCTATGGTTTTCAAAACTATTAGGGCAGATATCTTTTTCAGTTAAAGCCTCTCCCAAGAGTCCTTTGTTATTCCACTTCGATAAGGTATTAGCAGATACTTCTTCGCCACCATTATTGGTTAGTAACTGATTTATACCTTCAAAATTAATGAAATTGTATAGGCTCTCTCTTTCTTCAAGCATTAATTTCCCTTGACTTGCCAATTCCTCTATTTCCTGTTCTAGCTTTTCTATTTCAGCTTTCTTTTCTTTGATGCTCTCCATTACTGCAATGAATTTTTGATTGTTGAATAACTTTTCTGCTAACTCAAAAATATATTTTTTGAGTTTCTTTTGTGCTATTTCTGTGGTGTTGTATTTTTCCTTATAATAGGGAGATTCTTGTAAAAATTTATCTATCAACCTATTCAAATCATTCGAGAAATAATTACTTCTTAACTCTGTATTATTTTCAGTAGCAATCTGGATTAGTCCATTTTTTATATCTGAAATTATATGTTTATATGCCTTAAATTCATTGTCCATCTTTTTTCCTTCTTTCTTAATTAATTTAAAATTAAGGAACTAAATTGAATATCTGAACTTTCTATCAGTTATCTTGTTTTTTCACTAGCATAGGTATTACCATCTTCTATTATAACTCCGTACCTCTTTTCAAATCCTCTTTTAAGGATTGTATTCATATTAGCGTATATGTTTTTCCTCTGAAATGCGTATATCCAATGCCCTATTCTTGGATGATAAAATTTTACTGATCTGCTACCACAAACACAAGTTGGTTTCATTTCTTGTATAAAACTAATTAGTTTTTGGTAGTTCTTACTCTTTGCGACTACTCTTTTACAAGCCCCACATATACATTCGTGGTATTCTCCCTTACCCAATCTAGTAGAGGTATCTGGCTTTTTACGCTTTGGATGCACTTTTGCAGGAGTCTTTTGTCCTTTTTTGGGGTAATTATTGCATCTGCTATCGGCTATACCAAACTTGCGACAATTAGCTTTCCATTTGCTATTGTGGTGACAGGGTTTCCCTTCTGTAACATCCGTATACCAATGAATAAGCTCATGCTTTATGTTATTATCTATATATTTTTCTTCATAATCTCCATTAATAAGTCTTTCTGCTATTTTAAAGCATATTAACTCTGGCTTTTTTGTCTTAGGGTCAATCTTCCAACTGTAGTAACCCCAAGTTCTTGTCATTCTACTAGACACATATACAGGCTTATTCATTTCCCATCCGAACATTTCCATAGCAAACTTTTTATACTTTTCCTCTACTTGCTTTTGAGTAAGTTTCAAAGAAATCACCGATCCTTTCTAATATAAACGCATATTCCTTTTAGCCTCATATTCAGCCCAACATTTTATAAAACTGTTAGGGTTTTCTTTCTTAGCCCTTAAATACTTTCTGTATTTCTTTTTAAGTTCTTTCATTTCCTCATAAACATCCGAATTTACATAATTCCAAATATCAAAGTATATAACATCAAATTTAGTACCCTTTTCGAACTTATAATCAAAGATATCTCCTTGCATAACCTTTACTTTATCGTTAAATGGGAGTTTTTCAGCAACCAATTCAATTACTTCCTTATTCTTTTCCAATATTGTTATTGATTTTACTTCTTCTTTATTTTGAATTGGTAGAACAATTAATCCTATCCCTAGCCCTGCAATTAAAACATCACCATGAGCCTTTTCAATGAATTCTAAATTTGTTCTTTTCTCCATAGGAGTATCAGACATTACACAACTTCCTTTTTCCATTAGGCTTATATAATTACCATTAGGTATGGTACATCTAAACCCTCTGTTGCTATTATCTATTGAAAATTTTTTAAGTGAAAAATCTCCAACAGTTTTTTCTTCTAAATACTGTTTAACATCAATATACTCATTATACATAAGCGACCATCTCCTTTATTATTTTGTAGCATCTTCTAATTTATTAAGAATGCACCCTATACTTTATTCTGTTTATTTTTAGCTTTCTTTTGTCATTACGCTTTCTGTACATATAGTTTTTTTCTAATCTGTTAATTAATTCTTTTAGATTTTTAATGTTTTGATACATCCTTTCTTTTATTTCTTCGTCACTATTGCCTACTTGGAAATTCTCATGTTCCTCATAGTAATTTATATTTTCTAACTCTTTATCAATAATCTCTATGCTCTGTACAATTGCAGAGTCTAAATCCTTCTCTGATGGCAATATATCAAATACTGATTGTAGAATTTGTTTATATCCATCCTTTAAAATATCAGCAATTTCGTTCGTTTCTAAATTAGTATCAATATAATTATGAATATCTTTTATTAGTTGCTCTCCTGTTTTATAATCCTTATAAAACCATTCTTTTAAATTCCCTTTTCGGTCTTGTAGTTTTACTCTATCTAACATTATAGTTAATAAGTTTCTTTTAATCTGTTTATTATTCATTTGGCATCCTTCTATTCTAAATCTATATACAATAAAAACCTAGCAATATTCCATTCGCACCTATATCAATCCTCTAGTTGAGTATAAATTTCTTTAAACCAATCTTTAGCATCCACAGGAGGCTTTAGATTGTATCCTTTAACTACTATAATTGAATAACTACTGCTTATAGCATCCTTTCTTTCTTTTTCTGGATAATCTCTTAATCCATATCCATATTCCCTTGCTAGTCTTAGGCATCCTTCCTTACCTTCGTAAAGATTTCCACCACGACCTAAATGTATTGTTAAAGATTTCCCTACCTCTTTTGTGTATTCGATAGCACTTTTAAGCAAATAAACCACTCCTTTAGACTTTTTTCAATTTTTGCCCTCTTTGACCTAGCATTTTACAGGGTTTCAAGGCTACGCCTCTCAAATTGCGTTTTAAGAGGTTTTTTTAGGGTGGGTAATGGTTTAGCCCCCTTGTTTTTTTGATTTAAAACTTGTTCTTTGAGAAAGTAATCATAAATAGCATTTTTATTGTTTCGATTGTTCCAAGATAGATATTTGTTAGATTATATTTAAGCATCCCTATCCTTTTACTTCTTATTTTTGTATCAGTCATTACTTTTAATAAGTTTGGGAATACACATAGAAATCCTTTAATGTTCTCTATCGCCTTATCGTCATTGTAGCTATCTCCGTTTTGAAATAGGTCAGCCATTGATAAAATAAATATTAGTAATGTGGTTATAGAAATTATTAATATATCTAAGTTGCTTAGTAAGTAATAAACTCGATTTATCATCATTACAGACAATATTAAACTTATGATTGTTACCTTTATATAATGAAGTTTCCCTTCCTTTTCTATTTGCTTACCTATATAGTCCTTTGGGGAAACATGTTTTATCTCTGAAAATAAGTACAAGATCGTTGGAAAGTAAATGGACATTAAGGAAATTTTCATTAAGATATAATTTGCCACTAAGTTAATGTTTAAAAAGTAAGAAAATATACAAAAACATAATAGCCCTATAGAGATTATGTATTGATCTTTAAGCGATTTATACTGATGCAGATATACGATTGCTTTAGAACTTTTATCTTTAAATTTATATCTAAATTTCCTATAGTCTATAGTGATTGATATTAGCAATAATACTAATGCAAATATTATTCTTGTTTTATTTGTGTCTAAGGGAATGTTTTTTAACGATATGCCAAGTATGTCCAATATGCCCCCTCCAATCTTAAATGATTTAAAACCCATATCTATTCTTGATGCCATTTAAGCTATATATATGCAAGTTGTGTTTAATTATGTATTTTTATATATTATATCACACTTTGGTTAATATTTCAAGTTGCTAGGCTTGAATGGCAATTTTTACGTCTTTAAACATCTTTTATTTATGATGTTTTTTACTGCGAGTACATGATGTTATGACGAACTACAACAACTATATCTTTTTTCGTTTATTACAGTTCTCTTTTTTCTTTTAACTCCCACTTATTTATATATCTGCTATCAAAAATATTTTCTTGTGATAATTTCCGTTATCACAAGAAGCCCTCAATTCCTCTGTATTGGTTTACCATAATATTTTTTTGTCGCTAATTTTCTACAAAACAAAAACTACAAGAATTTCCTCTTGTAGTTTTTATAGTTTTCTATTATTCAATTAACAATGCTCTTGGCTTTCCTTTTTCTCTCTCAACATAACCTTTTCTTCCAAGTGATTTTAAATGTCCATAAACTGTAGATGTGGATGAGTATTCTAGTTCTTCACATCTCCCTTATAGTAGGAGGATAGCCCTTTATTCCTTGATAGTTTACTAAGTAATCATATATCCTTCTTTCGGTTTGGGTGAAGGGTCTTATTATTTTTTCATTTATGGTTGAATTTCTATCGAGATAACTTTTTTTCATCTTTGCTCAAACATTCACCCTCTTTTAAATTGTTTTAGATTTTTTCATAGTTCATATCTGCTAATAGCTCGTATACCCATGCCCATTTGTTTTTCTCTAATACTGTTGTTACTTCTTCTAGTGCTTTTAGTAACTTGTTTTTATCTCTTGCCATTCTCTTGATACCATCTTCGATAGACTTTTCTCTTTCTTTTAATAATGCTATTTCACCCATATACTTTTTCTCTGTTATCTGGCTCTTTTCCATCTTTTCTATTAATTTATTATTGAGTTCTTTCACTTCTTGTCGCAAAGAGCTTATTTCTTGTTGGCTTTCTTCTTTCAGCTTGGTATTTTCTTTTGTTCTATCTTTATTCTCATTTACAAGTTCTTTTATCCTCTCGTTTAACATTTTCTCTTTTTCAAGAAGATTAGATATCTCCATTGTTTTATTGTTTATAGTACGATCTGCCTCTGCTAACTTAGCCTCCAAGTTGCTTATAGTCCCAGATAATTCTTGCACCCTTTCTGATTGCTTTTCGTACTTCTCTTTGAGTTCTTTATATCCCTCTACCTCAACACTTAGAGATTTTATAGTATTGTCCTTTTCTTTAATTATAGTGTTTTTATCTTCGATAGTTTTTTTGTCCAGCTCTATGGATTTTCTTAATCCATCTATCTCTTTATAATAAGACATTTCTTTGTCGTAAGCCTTATCCAATTTTTCTTCAATAGCCTTTTTTTCTAATTTCATGTTTTCAATGCGACTCTCTAAGTCTTTGATTTTCCCCTGTTTTTGGCTCAATTCTTCTTTATAGCTTTTTTTGATATTCTCCCTAATGTTTTCACTAGAAGTTACTAGCTCTAAAAATATTGCTAAAATTCTATCCAAATGACCTCTTAATTCCTCTGCGTGACCCTTATTGCTTTCGGTTACTCCTTCTATGCTCTCCATTTTTAAGAATGTGTCAAGTACCTTGTTAAACAATTCATGTTGGGTTAAGTTTAATTGCTTTCCGAGGTCAACGAATGTCTTTTTATCTTCTTCCTTAACCCTAGTACCAAAATAAACTACCTCTTTGCCTTCTTCTTGTTGAGTGATTTCCTCTGTTTGTGTGCTATTTTTTTCATTTTCGCTCATTTTATCACTTCCTGCATTTTATTTTACTTATATTTTACACTATTTATTAGTTGTTTTATACTATTATTTTTAAGTGTTGTTTATTTTATTTATGTTTTATATTTGTTATACATAGTTTTACTTGTATTTAATAAATAATATTTTTCCCTTATTGCAGTTCATTTATTGAATTATTAATGATATAATATAGGTATAATAACACTAAAGGGGTGATGTGAGATAGAAACAGAAAAATATTCTCAAATTAGTATATTTTCATTACATAGGCAAGACTCTACAGTAGTTCGTGATACAACTTTGCCCAAAGGGATTAAACTGAAACCAAAAGAAAAATGGTGTCCTTATTGTTCAACACGAGTTATTTTTCAGAAAGATAAGAAATTGGGCGTGTCTAAATGCCCTATTTGTGGCATATCCGATAGGGATTTTTGGGTAAGAAAGATTAATAAATGAAAGGAGTGGGCAAATATTCATTAATGCCATGGGTATTTGGCAATATAAAAATATGAATGAATTTGATAAATGCAGATGTCAAAAATTAATTAATACAATTTTAAAACCTGTCTTAATAGGCTCTGCCAACGGAAGTCTTATCCCCTTCCCTGTCGATACGGAGAATGGAAAAGAACTTTTATTTGTCCTCAAAGGAGATTACAGTATAGTCAAAGATTTTATAAATGAAAAAGAAACCGATCCTGTATCGGCAGTATTTTTTCATTACTACGAGCCTGTTCCTTATAGACCTTCTATAAAAAATTATATATTTAGGATAGAGTTTGATTTTTTAAAGCCTAATCACTTATTTGCAGAAAGCATATTTAATAATGCTTTGCAGAAAGAAGGTTTACCTATCTTGAAAAAACAAAAGCATTTGCATTTGATGGTGGTATTATTCAAATCTAATGGAGAGCATGAATTTATTAAAATGAAAAGGTTTAATTTTGATTACAACTTAATGGGAACACCTAAAAACATATAGAAAGGTTGGTACAACATGACAAATAGCCTATCCTCCGAGAAACATTTATACGCACACTTATATAATGAGAAGGGATATCATTCTACTGCTTTAAAGTTTGATAATAACACAGAACAGATTGCAAGTATTATTGTTAAAACTTCAAACTGCCCTCGCATTGTTATTACTGATAGTAGCGATAATATTGTTTTAGATACTATAGATGGGTTTGTTGATACTATATACGACCAGACCTATTTAAAAGACCACTTGTTGCCTATACTTATACCTATGCAAGAAGGTAAGATAAAACCAAGCAAAGTACATATATTGCATTGGGGAGTTTCGGATGAAAAGAATACTCCAAGTGTGATGTTACCTTTCTTGAAAGAGAATTTTGGAGTTGAACTATAATCTCCATATCCTTATGTAAAGGAGTTGTATAATGACTTTAATCCCATATAACAAAAATGATATTCAACAAGAACACATTCAAAGAGATAAGTCTATTACGAATGATGAAATGCTAATAGCCCTCTTTCTTAGAAACTTAAATTCAAGAAATACTGTTAGATCATACTCTAAGGCTATTCAGCAATTTAGAGAGTATATCTTTAAGCCTCTTAGGGAAATTACCGTATCTGATATCCTTGATTATTTAGATGCTTTGGATGGTAAAGAAAAATCTACTAAACATAATAGATTAAGTGCTTTAAGCTCTCTGTATGGTTTTGGCATAAAGCTAGGTTATTTAAGGTACAATCCCTTTGCAGTAGTTAACAAGCCCAAGGTTTCAACCGATAAAGTAACCGATAAGTTCCTGTCAAAAGAAGAAGTAAAATTACTTTGGCAGGAGTTGAAAAAGAAGGAAAGAAACGCAGTTATAGGGGCTATGTTAATCACTATAGGCCTAAGGGTAAGTGAGCTATGCAATATTAAATGTAAGCATTTTTTTAAAGATTTTGATGGTAATGTAGGTATTCATATAGTAGGGGCTAAAGGAGATAAAAATAGGGATATTAAGGTAAGAAGTGATGTTTTAGATTTTATTCTAAAATACAGAGAAAGCATTGGTAAAGAGCTTAAAATACCTTCCCCAGATAATGAAGAATATTTGCTACTTACTCGGAACAACACTAGATTAAATGAAAATTATGTTAGATGGATAATCTCTAACGCTACTGAAAAAGCAGGATTAGACAAGAAGATATCCCCCCATTGGTACAGGCATACATCAGCATCTTTTAGTTTGCAAAATGGGTGTGATCTTGCGAAAGTTACTGAAAATTTTGGGTGGAGTAGTCTTAAAGTAGCAAAGAGATATCTTCATAATATAGATAAGTTAAAAGAAACTTCCGTTGATTATATAGATATAGACCTATAATAAAAAGCATAGGGAATAATTAATTTTATCCCTATGCTTTAACTATTTAAAAAGTACAAATATTCATTGATTACTTCAATGTGCCTATAATCCTTTAAATATGTGTAGACTTCCATTTTAAAAGCCGAATATCCCTTCATATCTTTTGAAAAGCTAGTAAGGTATATCATAACATCAATAGCCTCTCCTATGGCTTTTAAATCACTCTCGTTTAAGATTTGTTGTGACAAAATATGTTTTAATATAGAAAGTATTTGATGCCTCTTTTCAAATAATCCTTTTACAGATATTCCTAAAGGAGTTATACTTACTTCATTTTCAATTATGTTCGATATTAGCTCTATTTGCCCATTTCTATCATTAATATCTAAAAACATTTTGTAGTAATCAGTTTGAGAAATTGCTTTATCTGTTTTATTCATTAAATACCTCTTTATTATTAAAATTATTGCTACAAATACTATTTTACACTATTCCCCTCTGTGTTTAAAGTATCTTTCTCCTTCCCTTCTGGGGTTTCACCTTCTTTGGTATTTTTCTCCGTTTTATCTGTACTTTTATTCCAACCCAGAATACCTTTATACTGATCTATAAAATAGGATGCACTATTCTTAGATAACATTGTTATCAACTCTTTTAGTTCCTCTAAACCATTCATCCTAACATTATAATTTTTATGCTTTAAAGCTCTCTCAATCAGCATAACTAAGTAGTCTGCCTGTTCTGGGGATACTTTGCCCTTGACAGAAAACCCACCATATCTTTTGAGGTACTCGTCTAATCTGCTCTCTACATATTTAATACACTCATTATAAAAATATCTACTATCTACATACTCTCTTAGGCTTTTCCATGTATCTAATTCTTTTTTTTGGATTTCTTTTGTGAAGTTTTCAGTTATCTTTTTAGCATCCGTTATGCCTAGTTTTACATTGGTGTCTATTTCTCTGCTTAGTAGAGAGTAAATCCTTCGTTTAATCTTTTTGTTGTACTTATCAAACATATTTGACACCCCTGTTTTTTAATAATTAAATAAAGTAAGTTATGAACATTATCGTTGCAAAACTTATGTATGGTGCTAAAGCTATCTCTGATAAGAAAGATTTTTTCCCGAACACTATTAACCCAATACCAAAGATCGCCCCGAATATAAATGAATAACAAATTATGTAAATGATAGGCAATATGCCAAATATTAATCCTAGAGGAGCTATTAGTTTTATATCCCCTCCACCAATACCTCCATTTGACATTAAGGCTAGAGCAAGAAATAATACCCCTGCTACAAAAAAAGCTACTATACTACTGTAAAATTTTTTTGTGATTATTAAGTTAATAGCTCCTACTATTCCCATAATTAGATTTAGTCTGTTAGGTATTATCTTGTGAGTTAAATCGACTACAGTAATAACCATAAGTAACTCTATTACTGTAGCATATATAATAAAATAATAGCTCTTGCCATATTTGTAACCTAGATATGTTGTCAATAATCCTGTAACTACAGAAAACACTATACTTAATTTCGTATTGACTTTATACCCTGCAAAATCCATATATTTATGAAGTATATATTGTATAAACCCACAAATTATTAAGATTGCTATATAAAATAGCATGTTACTTTTCACCAAGATATCAAACCTTTCTTTATTAGAATAATAGGGTAACCCGAAGGTTACCCCCTTTTTGCCTTAATTCGGGCTATTAGCCATTAACTTTTTCTTTAAGAGATTTCCCTGCTCGGAAAATAGGGGCTTGGGATGAAGGGATTTCAATGATTTCCTCGGGTTTACGAGGGTTTCTGCCCTTCCTTGCCTTACGCTCTCTTACTTCAAAGCTACCAAAGCCGATTAAAGCTACTTTATCCTTTTTAGCCAAAGCATTACCTACTACTTTCATAAATGAGTTTAGAGCTTTTTCTGTATCCTTCTTAGTTAACCCACAATCTTCTGCCATAGCTGATACTAATTCCGTTTTATTCATTTTAATATACACTCCTTTTTTATTGTTTTTTATTTCAAGATAAGTAGATATTACCTATTTTTGATTTCTTTAATTAATTTGCCATTATCCCATTTCTGCTTATAGTATACTCTTTTACCATCTAGGTTAGGATTATTATTACCATCAAGAACATACTCACCATAACCCTTATAATCCTTATCGTCAGTTTGGTCTAAAGTATGTTTGTTTCCATTTACCCAATTACCTTTAAAGTAATTGTCATTTGCGAAGGTATATTTACCGTAACCATGGCGTTTATTTGCCTTCCAAGTACCATCATACATATCGCCATTTGCATAGTAGAACTTACCTTCTCCATCATATTGATTATTTAAGAAATAACCATCATACTTGGTATTGTTTGCGTAAGTGAAAGTACCTCTACCTGTTTTTTGGTCTGATACCCAATTACCTTTATATTTGCTACCATCTATATAAGTAATTTCTCCTTGACCGTTAAATGTATTGTTGGAGATTGACCCTTTATAGTGAGTACCATCCCTAAATACAATATCAGCAGTACCATTAAATCTTGTCTTATCAAAGTTGAATGAGTAAGTATTGACTCCCATGATTTCTCTATTCCAATCTTTACCCTTCATGTATTTGGTTTCATTTGTAGCTTTAATTTTCACATATATAACACTATCTGCTACAAGACTATTCCCATCAAATTCGCCTTCGATTACATCCCCATTAACATAGGTATACTTTCCATAACCTTTGTATTTGTTATTGCTAAACAACCCTTGGTATGTATCGCCATTGATAGCGGTATATTGTCCTTCCCCTTGTATCACACCATCTATAAAACTTCCTCTGTAAGTTGTGCCATCTGGGAAAGTAATTTTGTTGCCCTCTCCATGGTATAAACCATTACGAATTTGTCCTTCATATACTGTACCATTATCATAAACATACTTTACATCAGCGATATAGCTTATGTCCGAGTAAGTAAGTCTAGGCTTTACTGTGTGAGGTTTGTTATTGATTAATTCAATCTCATTGGTATAACTATTCCAATTCACATCCACCCCAAACATATTAGACAACTTCCTAACAGGCAGATAGCTCGTTCCATTAATTACAATAATTTCATCCAATACCCTCATACCATCTAAACTAACCTTGATTTTTGTCAGATATGCCTTTATAAAGTTTTCCTCTGCAAATCCAAGAGTTGTCGTTGTCAATACGAGGATTACTAAAAGTAGTATAATTCCTAGTCTTTTTTTCATTATTTCACCCTTCCCTGTTTATTTTTGTTAAGTTTGTTTGCCCCACAAATCTGTTATGTAGATCATATCACCTACTTTCTCTAGTTTTACTAAGTACACATTATTCTCTGTTACTTTAGTAATTTTATTTTCTAATTCCCCTCTATAACCAAAAGTAAAAGGTATTTTATTGACCTCTACTGTAATAGTTTTGGTTTCTTCTGAAATCCTAGAGATTTTGATTTTTTCGATTACTCTTGTAGTTTTTCGTATGTTTTCTATTTTGGGATATCCTTTTGATAAATCAGTATTGAGATTAACACTTACTAAATCTCCTGCTACAATTCCTAATTCGTTCATTTGCTTTAAGGCATTTTCACTTAATGTATATAGTAGTTGGTTATCTTTTTTTCTAAATGTAGCAAGTTTTACGGTATCTCCATTTATTTCTTTTACTATTGCATTATCCAATGATATTCTTATAGGCTTTTGTATCCCTCTAAATACATCATATAAGTTCATTGTACCTAAGACGACCTCTCTTGGGTCATTCTTTGTTTCTACTCTAATAACCTCATAGGGGTAAGCGGATTTTTTTACAATATCTGATTTCGGAGGGACTACCCTTCCGTTAACAAGTATTTTATCTTTATACCCCACCACAGACTCCATTATAATATTAATGCCTTGTATGGGTTGTTCTCCTGTGGCAAGTAGTATGTATTTTTCATCAGATGCTTTGTTCCCTTTATAGACATAAACACCTTTATTTTTATAGTTCTTTTCTAGCCACTCTTTAATATTAGTGTCTTTTATATCTTTTTCATCCATCACATAAAAAAGGAGTTCCCCCTGTGGAGATTGCCTTGTTTGAACCGACCTAATCGCCCCATGTATAAAGCCATAAACTACAGGTGACAACAAGATTAAAACAATTAGTCCTAACAATATCTTTTTATTAAATACTTTCTTGATATTGAGATTTATTTTTTTGCTTTTTTTTGTGTGATTAATCTCTGCTGATTTGTCCTTTACCTCTGTATCATTCATTTTATTTGCCCCCTTATCTGCAAAGTTACGCTAAAACTTGCTTAACTACCTTGCCTATTATGTTATATCCATACCCTCTATAAGCTAAGTATTGAGAGATTTTTTGATAGAGCTTTCTCCTGTCACTTTCTTTGGATTTTAATTTTTCTGCTTTCTTTTGTGCTAATTCAAGTGCATTTTGATATTCGGTTTCTTCATCAATATTTTCTATTACTTCCTCTATCAGTTCTTTATTAAATTTCTTTTGGTATAGAGTTTGTTTTATTCGCTTTTTCCCATGTTTACTTAGGTTTGCTTTATCCTTTGCTAAAGCATTAGCAAATTTTTCATCATTAAGAAATCCATATTCTTTAAGCCATTTAATGACTTTAAGACATATTGCGTTTTCATATCCCCTTTTACCTAATTTTTCTTTAAGTGCTTTTTCGCTATGGGGAGAATGATTAATAATCTGTAGAGCTTTTTCTTTTGCCTCATAATACATTTCCTCGTCTATAATTTGTTTTAGTTCATCTTTATCTACCTCTTTATCTATTTCAAGTTTTAGAGCATGAGCTAATTCCTTGAACACCCCTGCAAAAAACACATTATCTACATATATATTAACTCTGTCCTTTTTTCTTTTTTGTTCCTCTATATTAGTTATCTTTGCCAATTTACCAAATCCCTTCAATTGGGTTATCTAACTTAGCATTTTATTTGCATACCTTATTAATTGAGGATATCTTGCTATAAGCATGATTGCTACATAAGAGGTTACTACAAGAAATTCTGCGAAAGAGTTTCTGCTATCAAAATGTATTGGCATCCTTAAAACTCGTTTGAATGGATAGAATGGCAATCCATAAGTAGTAAATGTATCCATAAAGTAATGGCAAACTACAATTCCTACCATAAATGCAATTTTGTAATCAGATGGTATTTCTAATACATTTATGGGGGCTATGAAAATAACTCCACCTATTAAAGGGTGATGAAACAATGTTCTATGATATTCTCTTTTTTGTAGCCCATCAAATAAACTAAACCTATATTCTACTTTGGATGATATTGTTGAAAGAACAATAATAGCCCCTAAATACTCTAACAAGATTGAATGTAGGAACATATATCCTACTGCTAACATTCCTAACCCCAGAGCGACTTTTAAAGGGTTTCTATGCTTTGTTTTTATAGGTATCAATATCTGATTAATCATAGAATTTTCTTCGTCTATATCTGGGATAAGACTTGCTATTGTTGTTATAGAAACTATTGCTTTCGGGTCTGCCCCTAACATTTCAGCAAGTAAAACTCCTGTTGTAAAGCCTACTACTGCATGACTCATGCCTTTCATATTATCACCACCGACTTAATGTTATGCCCCTTTTAAAACTTCCTCTATATTAACAAACTTAAACCTAGCATAGTTTCAGCATATTTGCTTTCTGTTACATCCTCTAAAGGGAGTAATGCCCTATTACCATCCTCTAGTAAAACAATAAAACCTCGTTTTTCTGTACCTACTAATTCACCGTATGTTTTCATTTTTTCACTTCTAATTTATGCTATGTGTTTTGCCTCTAAATGTTATTTTTAATCATATAAGTATTATATCACAATATATGTCTTTTGTAAATATATATGTGTTAAATCAATACCTTATATACACATGCTTATTTTTTACTTTCTTTTGTGATTGTTTTTCTAATGAAACCTAATAAAAAAGGATACTTGAAATTAATCAAATATCCTTTTCAAATCTTTTAGTTAGTTCTGTTTACTCTGCCATCTTCTAATGCAGTTCCATTAACTCTTAGGACTCTACCATTCCAACCCTCTTTTAAGTTGTAGTTGTATGTCGTAGACCCTTTATAAGCAGTTAAATCCATATAAATAAATGTTCCTGTTGCTAAATGGGCATCAGCATAATATTTGCCTTCCCAGATTGTATCTGTTCCAGAAGTACCAACTTGTGTTAGTGTTACTTCCTTGTCTAAAGTAGTTCCATTATATACTTTAGCTTTAACACTTACAGGGTTGCCCTTTGCATCAATCCTAAATGTTACATAATATCCTGTTCTATAATCAACAGGTAGATTTACCCTTGTTAGAGGATAACTATACGTATCATGGTTAACTATATCTGTTATTCGGTAATTTGTTAATTTTAAAGCTACCACATAAATACTTATTGTATCGGTTGCAGTTTGCCCGTACCCATCTGTTGCAGTAAAGGTGGCAGGATAATTCCCACTTGATGATACGGTGTCTGGAATTACAAAATCTTTTTCCCAATACTTTGTCTGCCCTACTGTAGATACATGATTTAATGTAATTGTCTGTCCCAAGAAATTTACTGATACATTATTTGCATACGTTGTTGTTTCTGCTTTAAGTGTTATTGTTTCCCCTGTGATTGGGTCTCCATCATAGCTCCCTACTATAGAAAGAATAGGTTTAACATATATAGTGGTATTACTATTTATATAGTAACTACTTCCTACTCCTCCATAATTACAATATGCTCTAAAAGAGGCAGTTTGATTACCTAGTTGTAAGTTATTAGTCGGAATATCAAAGTCTAACTCCCAATACTTAACATTTCCACTTGTTGACACTAGGGTTAGCCATCTTGTCTGCCCAAGGAATGTGACTCTTAAACTTGTCACATGTTCGTTGGTTGTAGCTTTTAAAGTTATCGTCTTACCATTGGTTGCATCACCTTCATAACTTGATGATAATGTTATCCTAGGTAGTACATATATATCCTTAGTATCATATACTGTTGTAGTATCGGTTGGTTGATATGGTGGTACAGGTGGTTTGTCTGTTACAGAGAATGTAATTCTATATGCACCATAAGGCAATCCATTACTTTCAAAACTACCACTAAATGGTGTTGAGCCTGTATAGGCATATATATTGTCTGGACTTCCATTTATTCCAGATAAGTTAGTAGCCTCATATCTTTCCAAAGTCCAATTCAAATCAAAACCTGTATTGTCCGAGTCTGGATCGCTATAATTAGCGTTCCAATTTATTGTTTGATAAATTCTAGCAGGGTTAGGCGTTGGATTAAAGTTTGCACTTGGAGTATGGTTTACAGGAATTACTTTGAACGATTGTGTAAATATATCTGAAGTGGCTTTGGGATCGCCCCAAGCCCCTGTACTATCTCTTACTTGTAATGTAAGTTTGTAATCTCCTATACCATGGCTATTTATTGCACTATTTACGCTTGATTGTGGATTTGATGATGTATATGTCCCTATTAAAGTTGAGTCTTTGTATAATTTCCATTCCCATTGTACGATAGTATCTCCGTTAGGGTCATAAGAGCTATCAGTAAGTTGTAAATCCTGTTCTATCGGTAAGGTTGTAGGTGTAACAGAAAATTGAGCAGTTGGTGGTAATGGATTATTAGTTATCAACACTACCTGTTCGTCAGACCATGTACCTAAGAAATTTTCTCCATCCATATCTCTAACTCTCAACCTTACAAGATAATCCGTTGTGGTTGAGCCATTTGTTAGTTGTCCATTGTGCCAAGTTGTTTCCCCAACTTTTTTCCACTGCCATTCTCTATCAACAATACCACCTTTATCTACCCATCTGCCTGTAGAGCTATTTGCATGTACTATATTGTAGTTACTATCTAATTTATAGTACCCTGTTGATAAGGATTGATGATCTAGGTCATAGGAGTTATCTACATAAGATACTGTAAATCCAGACATATCAAGTGAAGTTACTATTAAGTTGTCTATATATGCACTATCATCACCATTGCTTACAGAGCCATCTTTAGAATATCTAAACTCTACATTATGACTTCCAGAAGATAGTGTTTGATTATAATGTGTCCAACCAACAGAGCCAGATTTATGTATTACTCTTGTGCCATCTACATAGACACTAAAATAATCATAACCCCTTTCCGAACTTACCATATAATCGAATGCTAGTGTACCTGTGCCAGATGGAACGTTTACTGTTAAATAGAATGAAGAACTGCCACCATTACCTATGTTATAATTTCTAAATGAATACGAGCCATCTTTTGCTCTAGTTGATGATCTTGCCCAATTTCCAGATAAATTTATTTTATAGTTGATGTCCTCAAAATCTTCTAACACATTAATATAATTAGATACCTTTGTAACTTTAGCCGAAAATTGAGCTAACGGTTTTCTATGAACAAAGATGTTTAATGCCCCATTCATCATATTTGAGGGTTTTCTATAATTATCAAATCTATTATCCGAGCCTACAGGATTATCTTTTGTCTTATATTCTGTAGCAAATTTACCAACTTTATCAAATACTGTTTTTCTCTCATTCAACCATATATTATGGTAGTTTACTTGTCCCAATGAATTTTCAAAATAGTTGTGGTCATGGTTATAACGCCAATTCTCTATATTCATTTGAGGGTCATTTTCATAATCTGTATAGAACAGAGTATAGTTTATTTCTTCTCCAAGCAATACATATTGAGTAGTAGGTCTAGCTTGGTTTCTTACTGTTTGTAAAATCCATTCTCCTAAATCTTGTAGAGCTTTATCCATACTAGGATTATTATTATAAATAAATGTTCCTTTCCCATCATTATCGGATATAAAATTTTCAGCTTGTGATTTATTTACATCTGTTCCCAATTCTGCAAAATATAAGCTCTCATTTAACATCCTTGATAAAACAACAGGATATTTAGGCGAACTTGGGTTAAGTTCCTCTAATTCTACATCAGAAATATTTACTACAAATTTAGTAGCATCATCCCTCCAAGTAGGCTCTTTTAAAACTTCATCTAATGATTTACCTTTAGTAGTTTCCATAGATAAATTTGTTATTAATAAATCTGTTCTTCTCCTACAGTTGTGAGAACTATGGTCTGCATAAAAACCTATTCCCCATCCGTAGTGTTGAGGCAAGTCTACAGTAGTAATTTCACTTCCATTTTTATATAGTTTTAACTTGTCTCTTGTAGTTATTACTTTAAAGTTGCCACTAGAGCCTATATTAAGATTACTAGCAAGAACAGTCCCAGATAAAGATTGACTTCTACTTGTATTCATAGCATAATCTACTTGATAAATTGTTCCTTTCCCGTTCATATCTATATCTATGGCATATCCTTTCATTCTGCCACCTTCAACATGAGTATTTACTAAAATACCCCCTGCCCTTGTTGCGTGTTTTACACCAACATTAAATGCTAAACTAAAATTCAACTCTTGTTGCCTTATCTCTGGGTCAGTTACATTACTAGAATATACTTCATCTAGAGGAGCTTCCTTATAGTAACCTATTATACTTACGTCACTACCGTTATTTTGGAGAGATAGTTTCCCACTTTGGTATGTATTTGTATACCAAGTAAAAGCATCTTGCAAGTTCCCACTAGATGTTTCTATCATTTCTATATTTGTGTCAATGAAATCTGCATTATTAGCCTCTAAATATGCTTTTATATAAGTATTAATTTTAGTTGATAACTCTTGTGTTTTGCTTTTATCTATTTCTCCAACTGTAAAAACAACATCAACTTTGTTTGATGGAGTTACTGTAAAATCAACATTTGGTGGCATATTGTCAACTTCTACTTCTTTATACATTACACTTTCTCGTCTATCAGCAGTAGTAACAAATTGAGATAAAGTTTCTTGTCCAAATTCATCCTTTACAAAGTATTCAAACTGATACTTTCCTACCTTATTAACCTTTACAGTAGCTCTTTTATTAGTAAAATCTATTGTTATTGGGCTACTCCAACTTTCATCATCAAAACTACCATCATTGTCAGAGTCATAACGATATCTAATCCTATGACTAGTCATAATATCATCATCATCAGAGCTAGAAGTTATGTTGTGAGCTATCATTTCAGCCCTATTACTATCATCTGGATCACGATACGTAGTTTCTACTGTTTCAAAATTTATTATTGGGTTTGTATCTCTTACAACGTTAATTATTTGTTCTGCAAAAGGTGATTTTTTACCATATGTGTTTGTGATTTGATATCTTACTTTATATCTTCCCTCTAACTTAAACAATAAATCTTCTTGGAAGGCATTGTTGCTCTTTTGATATTTTGTTGTACTTACTATATCACTAGCAAGACTACCTGCCCCATTTGCTACCTTAATGACTTCGTTAGCATTTTGTCCATCTAAAGGTATGATTTCCCAATAATCCTTAGTATGATCTATTGGATGAAGTTCTGCCCCATAATAGTCATTAGCAAAACTACTATTGCCATCTAATTGATATTTTCTGTTTTCTTTTGTGGTAAATGGCGTTCCCCTATAAGCCATGCTATCTTTTATAACAGCAGTTGGGAGAGGGTATACTCTAATGAAATCACTAAATGAATAGGATTGACCTATCTCGTCTGTTACAGTTGCTATTAATTCATAGTAACCACTATCCTTAAATCTTATAGTACCTCCGTTGTTATCTAAAATATTATCTGTTCTACTGTTAATATTGTCATTTACCATTATACTAGGATTACTTTCACTTGCCATCTTAATACTCCAATCAACATTCAAAGTGTCTATTTCTTCGTCTTTTAAGATAGTTGTAACATTTAGTATGTCGTCTGTATATGCCCAATCGGGAATATCAAATTTAATGTCGGGTCTCCAATTCACGCTAAAAGTTTTACTCGATATACTGTTTCGTCTATCACTTTGACTAACGAATTTTTCTATTGTGGGTTGTCCAAATTCTTCTGTTACTTCTAAATCTACTTTAAACATCCCACTAACTCCTTGTTGGAAGTTAACAACTATTGAAGTATCCCCTACATTATATGTTCCATAAATGCTCTCGTCAGAAAAGTCACCATCTTCGTCAATATCTCTATATACTGTATATTTATATTTGTCTATTAAGTCGGCATCTATAGAGTAAGATAAGTCGTTTATTGCTACGGTTGTACTTACAGGATTGTCAAAGAAGTTAGGATTTGCCCCTCCTACACTAAAGTCTGATACAGGGTCTAAATCTTCCTCTATAGTTATAATTTCTTCTGTATCTGTGGCGTCATAGTTTGGATGGTCTGGGTTTGCATCTGAAAAATTATTGTGTACCTTTAAGTAGATTTTATATCTTCCTGCCTCTTTAAATACTATATTTTTTTCTTCATTATTAGATGTATCTGGATCTATTTTTATGCTGCTAGGATCTTGCCCATCAAGTGGAGTTATTTCCCAAATATTTCGTTCTGTTTGTATAGGGTCTACTCTTGGAGATAAGCTATCTCTTGAATGAATAGTTACTTTTCTATTTTCTTTAAGAGTACCTTCTACAGTTATTCTTGCTACTGCTAATGGAGGTATTATTTGTATTTGTTTAGTTATCGTATCTTCTAACTTGGTGTTATCTATAACTTTTAATGTAACATCATAAGTTCCTTCGTTTGCGAATGTAAGACTTCCACCACTTCCACTTAAACTACCACTTGCCTCGGCAGGTTTTGTCCATATTCTTTGCTTTATATCATTGTTAGGGTCTGTAGAAGTATCTGTTACTGATATGCTTTCATTAGGAAAACCAAACTCATACATCTTAAAGTCTGCCACAGGAGGTTGTGGCGAATCATTTACATATATAGTTTTAGTTTTACTATCAGAATTTCCTCTATCATCCCATACTTCGAGAGTTATATCATAGTATCCAGATTGCAGGAAGGTTATAACCCCTCCATTATAATTAACATTTGCCTCTGAAAAATACGTAGTAGTATAATCTTGGTCTGTTGTTCCTGCATCTAAATCGTTTTGCGAATAAAATATTAAATCTCCGTTAGAATTTTCAATAGTCCATGTACCGAAAATTTCATCTTCTTCTTTATCCCAAGTATTATTAATTAAATCTATCGGTTCTGTTGCATAATATTTGTATTTATCGTAAAAATCTCCTTGCGACCTTACAGTAAAATCAACATCTGGTGGAGTGTTTGATATACCACAACTAATAAATGTTGATACCATAGCAGAGGCAGTTTTACCGTTGTTATCTTCGACTTCAACTTCTGCCCATACAGGAATTTTTCCAAAAGCGTTTCTATCAGAAGGTCTAATATCTATATATTCTGTTATCCTTCCATAACTTGAACTTCCTATGTTGTCACCATTTAATGTAAATCTATATCTGTCTACCCCTAATGTAGCATAACTTCCTCTTGCATCAAGTTCAATTCTTACAGATATTTTTTCATCATTATCCCATTGTTTTGGTGTCCATTCTACTTTAGCAGGGGCATCAATTTGCAAATCTGCTATTACTTGTGTAGGTATTTCCCCTATAGTTAAACTTGTTTCATACATAGCAAAATCATTTAATCCAAAATCATAAACTTTTACTTTTCCGTATATAGTTTGTCCTGCATCTACATTTTCTAAAGTAGTTTCCCAAATTTCTGGGCTTGTGTCTCCTTCATCTGTTTCTGGATTTACTCCTTCCCCTGCATTACTATATGATGGGTCAGTATCTACCCAATAACGAAAGGCTAAAGGCTCTCCTGTTGCAGATTGTGAGGCAGAGGCATCCAATACTAAATCTATATCACTACTTTCTCCTTCGTAAAGTTCACTAGGGTTTGGAGTTATTACAAGGTCTGTATATATATCAACTGCTCCAACCTCTGGCTCTACAGTTAAGGTTATTTCTTTTGTAGCCTCAGCAAAATCAGCTCCACCACCATAAGTTACATAAAAACCAAAACTTTCAAGTGAAATAGTATGAGTGCCTTCTGGATAATCACTTCTTTTAAGGGTAATAGTCGTCTGATATTCTGAATACGCACCTGTCTCTACATTTCCACCAGAATATTTATCTGAATTATCCACTCTATCTAAAAATGCTCCTACATGCTCTATGTATGCACTACTAGCTCCATTTGAAAATGATAAATTTGTTCTTACTGTTATAGGAATATCTATACTATCTCTAGAGCCTGTCATAGTAAATTCATCCATTGGGGTAGAGATTGTATTTGTTATATCAACAGTTCCTTGTAATTTTGGAACATAAAATGTTGCATATCTTAAAGAATTATCGCCTCTATGAAATCTAATCCATACAGTTCCTTTTGATGTGAAAGTCGGAGCAGAAATTAATTTTACCCTTTCTTTCATTTCATCTTCCGATAATCCTTTTGATACCATAGCATCACTTAAATTAAAGTTATAATCCTCTGCCGAATTTCCTTCAAGTTGTGCATTTAAAATATGATTATAAATCATTGGAGAGTTGTTTACCTTACTCCATGAGTCAAAGTTTCCATCTTGTACCACCCAAATCCAATCAACAGGGTTATCACCAACTCCCCCACCTTCATCACTTGGAAAGTCAGAATTTGGGTAGTCAGAACCATCCTCTGTATATCCAATATATCTATATTCTCCATTTATTGGATATTCCCCCGGTCTACAATGGGGATCACCATATGCAATAATGTTTTTACTGTGAAATGTATCGAGATTGACAGGATGCCCTAATTCACTTGAAGTAGGTTTCCCTATGGAGTTTAGAAAATTTTCGTATTCAGATTGGTTTCTTGGAAAAGTTGGATACTCTGCATATGCAAAACTTTTATTAGATATATATTTAAAATCAGTTGCTATAGGAATTATTAGATTAAATAGCATTAATATCATAATCGTAATGCTTAAACTCAATCTTAATCTTTTAATTATTTCCATATTATTCCCCCTTTTTAAACTATTCAAACGATTAGGAAACCCTAATCGTTTGAATAGTAAAAGAATGTTTCTGGTTTATTAAAGAAATCGTCATTCCACATATATATAGTGGAATTACCGACCTTTTCCACCTTAGTTACACCTTTATAGCTTTCAAGGCTACTCATATCGTCTGGAAGTCCTTTTACTTTGTTTTTAAATTCATTAATTATATATTTATGTGCTTTTTCTCCATCCGTTTCACCTAATATAGCAATTATAGCTTTTCTTAATTTTTCTTCGTAATGTGGAAGAACAAATGAGCCTTCAAATTTCGAGCCAAATAATCTCGCAACATTAATATATCCATCAGTTTCTTTACTGAAACCTTCTCCATAGCTTGAAACATCAAAAGGCTTTAATGCTATATTAATTCTAAAGTGAGTTGTTGTGCCTATATTGTTCATTTTATATTCAACAAGAACACTTTCTCTGCTTTTATTATAACCAATAGTTACATAATGGTTTTCATCTACTAATTCATTCAATAATTTTAATAATTTAATATTTACTAATGGGTCATGTTCGCTTTCTACTTTATAATATTCTAGATCCAATCCTCTAACGTATATTTGTCCTTTATCATCAATTCTAAAGCTTTCAGTTTGAAAATATTTAGGGTTTTTCAACCTTTCATCTATTTCTATGGATACAGGAGTATTAGAATTTGCAGATGTTTTTGTTGTTTCCTCTCCTATTGTTATTCCACTTTCTATAGCATTTAACATATTAACTATCATTTGGGATGCCTCTGCTCTTGTAGCCTCTCCATAAGGTTTAAATGTTTTATCTGGATAACCGTTTATAATCTTATTTTCACTTGCTATTATTATATAACCCTTATCAGAGCTTGGTATTTTATCATCATCTATAAATTGTGTTTTAACACCTGCTTTTGCTTTAGCTTGTTCTGTTAATCCAAGGGATCTAACAATCATTTTCGCCATTTCTATACGAGTTATATTTTTATTAGGCTCAAAATTAACTCCATATTCGCTTTTATCAATTCCACCCTTTACGACTAAAGTATGTATGTCATTCTTAGCCCAATGGTTAGAAGTGTCTTGGAATGAATTTCCCTCTACTAAATCTAGCTTTAAGGCAGTTCTTGTTATCTTTGCAAATTCTGCTCTAGTAATAGTATTATTTGGTTTAAATGTTCCATCATTATATCCTGCTATTACTCCAAGTTCTACTAGCTTCCCAACTGTCATGTCAGCCCAATGCGATCCCATATCGCTGAATTTCTTGATTTTTTCTTTGAAATATTCTTCACCTTTATCAAAGACCTCTTTCACCTTGTCTATTAAGCTTTCTCTCTCGGGGTTACTGCTTGTTAGAAAATTAAATGTGCTTTTAATACTATAATCGTTATCGTTTGCAAAAGCGTTTTGAACAGGTAATAAGCCTATAAGCAAGGTTAAAACCATTAATATTGCGATATTTTTTCTCATTTCTATACCCTCTCCTTATCTCTAATTAAATTATATATATATATTACCACAATACTTCTATTGTGTCAATATGAAAACCTTTTGTGCAAAACCTTAGAATACTATATTAGAATACTATATTTGTAGTTTTTAAATAAAGTTAAATTGTTTTAAAAATAGTTAAACCGTTTTTAAATAAGTTGAATCGGAATAGATAACATATTTCACTAAAAACATTGATAATTCAATGTTTTTAAAAAAAGTAATTCAACTTTTTTAAAAAAATGAGCTATTGTTTTGAGGAATAATTTCTTGTTTTGTTGAAACTTTTTTATAAAATTCTTCGTTAAGTTTAAGATGATTTCAACGCTTTTAGAGATTATTTTGAACAATCTTTTTTAAAAAGCTACAATATTATTTTTTTATTTTCTAATGTGTAGTTATTTATTGGGGCAACTCCTATATACTAACCATTCACAGTATATATTATATAATATCACAATACTTGTGTTGTTTCAATCTACTTGTAGCCTTATACGCACTAGATTATAGGCAAAATAATAGGATAGGTAGCTCTTTGCTTACTACCTATCCTATGGATATATTGAGGTTAATTGGCTTGATGATAACTTGGATATTCTCAAAGTTTTCTTAATCAAAACCCCTCTGATTTTAAATTCTAATACTGCTATTACACTTGGGTTATCTATTGGGTATGCTCTCCCTAAAGTCGGGGAATTGTATATTGTCGGAGTGTTGTTCTCAACAACAAACTCTTTAATCGTAGGTTTTTCGGTTAGCAGACTCTTTTCCAGAGGCTCTAGTGTGTTTTCATCAAGTCCTAGATTGTGGGCTAATATTCTTTCAAAGGTATCTTGTGCTACCACTTCATCAATTAGAAAGTTACCATTTGCTAATTCTTCTCCCTCTAGGACTTGTATCGTACTAGCTTTTACTGCTCTATTTACTGCATATTTTATTTTAGCTGATTTTATATATACATTACTAAAGTCTAATACTAAAGCCGATAACCCTAAGAATACAACAATAACGATAATCAAATATATAAAAATACCACCTTTGGAATTTGAAAAATTTTTTTTGATTTCTTTTGTTACCATTTTTCACTCATTCCCGATATCTTAGTACCGATATAGAATTTGCTCTCTGCCAATGATGGACTAAAGAATTTATTAATGTAATAAAACCAATGGGGTTTTTTATATAGAACTGTTAGCTCTATTTCTTGTCCTCTTGGGGCATAAGTACCATCACTTGCATCACCAGCTTGGCTTGGAGTTATGGTAATTTCTAAATTCGTTCCACTAAATCCGTAGGTAGCAAGTTCATTTTCTAGTTCAGCTCTAATTGCACTTGTAAATTGCCCTTCTACTAACGCTCTATCTAGTTTTTTGTTGCATATATTCGTCATATCATTTATATGCATAAAAATTTGGTAGAGTGGTTACTGCCAAAATCGCTACGATTGCTAATATGATGATAAATTGGAAGATCGCAGATCCTTTCTTGTTTGTCAAAGCATTTCTAAGTTTGTTTAACATTTAATTACCTCGCTTTTTTAGTTATTTACCACTCAAACCTAATTTGAATGGCATTTTGGTAGCCCAGATTAATCATCTAGGCTATCATCCATATTGTCTATTCTGTCGATTGCCCCTGTTGCCTTTTCTTCGATCTTTTGGTAGAGTGGTTACTGCCAAAATCGCTACGATTGCTAATATGATGATAAATTGGAAGATCGCAGATCCTTTCTTGTTTTTTAGAGTGTTTCTAAGTTTTTCTAACATGGTTAATATTACCTCCTATTTTATAATCTTTTATTTTGTTTTTTTATTCTATTATGGTTATAGTATCTGTTCCATTGTAAGTGTCTACCGTTGCATTTATCCTGTTGCCGATAGCCTCTCCCAATGGGGGCAAGATCGCTATAGCCAAAATCGCCATTACTGCCAATATTACAATAAATGACAGTATTGCATTACCTTGTTTGTTTTTAAGTGTTTTAAGCATTTTCACACCCTCTAAATTGGTACTTCATCTAATACTTTTAATGAGAATATAAACCAAGGGTATCCTCCGACTAATATTAGAGTTAGTAATGGGATAATCATAAGAAGTATCCCTACAACATTTTTCTTTGCGTTTCTGCCTCGTCTATTTATTCTATTGAGTTCTTTTCCTAGTACCCTATGGTTTTCTAAATACTTTAGGCTAATCTGTCTGTCTGATTTCAAAGCCTGTTCTAGTGAAGTAATTATCTTGTCAAAGTCTTTATTCCCTACATTCTCTCTTAATTCTTTTAAAGCTAATTGAGGATTGTGAGAATAATTGTTTACTGCTTTCTCTATGTAGGCTTTAAAAGTATCAGATCTGTCCATTAAAGTTATTAATATTTGCTTGACAGATTTTCCTGTTTTCAGCATCATAATTGCGTAGGTTTGCAACATGATAACTTCTTTTTGGCTTTTAGCATTTCTAAATGTTCCAACCACCTTTAATACTCCTGTTGGTACATAATGGAAAAGAAATGCCCCTGCTAACACTAATCCCCAATTAGTCTTAGTATTAATTTGTGCAATACTGCTATCTCCAAGGACTTCTGCGACTTTCTTTAATTGATCTATATTCATCATAGCGTTTAACATATTGGTATATCTTATTGCTATAATGAATAAGAACATTATCGCAGGAAGAAGATAAGAGAGAAATTGTACTAATTCTGGGGAAATGTTAAACCCTGCTTGTTTAATTTGTGCTTTGATTTTTTTGTACTTTTTACTGTTCGGTTTGTCGTGCATCCATTTGATGTACTTATTGCGACTTGTTTTTTCTAGCTTGTTTACTAATGAAACATTCCTTATCCTTCTTTTCTTCTTTTGTGATAATATATCTACTATCACAAGCAATAAAGCTATTGATAGTAGTACCACATACATTAATCCTTGAATTATATCGTCCCCCTTTCTATGGATATGAAACATACTGTTGTGGGTTTTTGTTTATATATGGTCTAATATTGAAGATATACTGATACCTAAAGCAATTACGATTACCCATACCATTATGATTGTATTACCTGTTGAAGTGTAGAAATATAATTCTTTAGCTACAGGGTTAAATAGTACATTACACACAAAGGTAACTAGGGTCAAGACATTTAATATTAAAAATAGCATCTTATTTGTAGCCATTTCTGCCTTGCTTTCTTCCTCGTCTTGTATATCATCATTAATGAGTTCGTTTAAGAATAATAGGTCATTACTTATATCCCCAGAGCCTTCATAGCTCATTAGTAATAGTTCCGAGAAGGCATACCCCCAGACATACGATAAACTATCAGCAAACTCTTTTATGTACCTTTCGTATTCGTGTCCACTTGATAGCCTTCTAGCCAATTTTTCAAAGACAATTCCTACTTCATAAGGCATTTCTTTATAAGAGTCATTCAAAGCACTTTTTATGTTTTTGTTGGTAATATATATATCAGTAAATAATTGTAAAGCTACAGGGAATTGGCTATATATCTTTTTTAATTTTGAATTTAAGTAGAATGTAAAGGCATAATTCATAAAATATAAGTTAAGTATCCCTATAACTAGGACTACATACCACATATTCATTACCGTTAATAAAAGTAAGCATAATAATATGGTCGAGAGAAGTGATGTAGCCATAAATATAATCGCTATTCCGTTGTTATGCCTTCTTTTATTGGTATTAATAACTCCTAGCTTTTCTACATACTTTTCTTTGATAGCATAAATCAATTCGTAGTTTTTTAAGAAATTATCTATTTTGTCAATGATTTGGCTATTAAATTCAAATTTACTTTTTCTCGCAACCCTTAACTTTCTTTTGCGATTACTTAAAAAATCTAAAGCTATTAAGCCAAAGGCTATTAAAATTAAGATAATATATATCATAAGATTTCTCCCTCATTTATTCTCCATCAGAAGGGAATACTTTTTCTATTTCACTCATTTTTACTCCATACTCGTTCAATTTCTTTTTTAATCCTTCTGATATATTATTCTTTTTAACATGCTCTCCTTGGTCTTGTGGGTTTTCTTCGTCTATTACAAACTCAAAGATTGGAACTGCATCATAAGCCATGGTCTTTCCATCTGTAACAATCTCATAAATTCCTGCACACTTCCTTGATCTATCTGGGAGTTTTCTAAACTTAATTACAATATCTATTGCTCTTGCTATCCTGTATTTAAGAGCTTGTAAGTCTACGCTCTTACCACTTTCTAGTATCATATCGGCAAAGTCGTCTATTACTTCTTTCGCCCCGATTGAGTGGGCAGTACCGATACTTCCAGAGTGACCTCTGCTCATAGCTTTAATAAGTTCGTTTACCTCGTATGATCTTGACTCTCCTACTAACATAACATCAACATTTTGTCTTAGCATTACTGCGAATAGGTCTTGTAAGGAGTAGTCATATTGTTCTTCTAACTGTACCCAATGTTTATTAGGATATAGTTTTTCAAGATGTAACTCGAAGGTTGTTTCAAGTGTTCCGATTATTAGATTGTCGGGCATAAATCCTAGCAACCACTTCATAAAAGTTGTTTTGCCACTACCCATTTCTCCGATCACTACTATGTTTGCTCTGCCTTTAGCGAGGATTTTTAATACTTCAACCATTTCTTCTGTGACAGTTCTTGTGTTTACCATATTTTCGGTAACAGGCATAAAACTGTCAAACTTTCTTATATTAAGATAAGGCATCTTTCCTACTCTTGGGATTACGGCAGTTACACGACTCCCATCTATCCTTTTGGTTAATACCACACAGTTTTTCTCGTTGATATCCTTGGATTTATCAAATTCCAAACACCTTCTAATAATGGCAATAGTTTCTTCATGATTAGCAAATTCCTCGGGTGCTTGTATAACTTCCCCTCTTTTTTGAATAAGAATTTTAGTTCCATGTACCATGATTTCGTCTACTTCATCCGTATCGTACTTATCTAAATGTCCTAAGCCCCAATTTTTTGAATAAATCTTGTCTGTAAGATCATTTAGTAATTCTTCTTCTTTTATCCCTTCTTCAATAAGGCTTTTATATATTAGGGATTTAACATATTCTTTAGCATCCCTATCTCCTGCTGAACAACGGATAAGCATTTCGGTATGTTTTCTTCTCATTTCTTCATTACCACTCTGAACGGTAATATTGTCTTTGACGATTTCATTTAATCGGTTGAATTGCTTGTTATCTAAAGTTCTGCTCATTCTGCTTATCACCCCTTACTTTGATTTGATACTCTAAAATACATTAAAAATTGATTTAAGTTTTTCTCCGATTGTGAATTTTTTTGGTTTCTTTTCTGTGATTTTATTTGTAATGGCAACAATTATTTTAGCCATTTCTTTTTCATTGTCATCTTTTAGTTGACATTTGTACCCATTACAGAAGTCTAATAATTTTTCGCTATATTTCAGCTTGTATATTCTGTCGGCAAACAGTTTTTTGCTATTTTCTAATTCAATGTTAGCATCATCTGTAAATCTATTGTAAATAAGTATGCTTTTGTCTAATCCTTCTTGCAACTTATCCGTTTTCTCTTTTTCTAATGTTTTATACAATCTTTCGTAATGATTTTGTTCGTATTTATTTGGTTGAGTTACTACGATAATACGATCTACAATGTCAATCATTCCTAAAGTGCCCTCATGTTCAATTCCTGCTCTATTATCAATCACTATGTAGTCGTATTTATCATTTACTAAGTTTTTAATGGTCTGCAAATCTTCCTTTTTAAGCGTGTTATTAACAAAAGTCATTGTACTTCCCGATAATACATCAAGATTTTTTTCTGCCTTTACTACCATGGATAGAATTGTGCTTTTTTCTAGCACTCCACTTCTTAGGAAAGGTTTTAAATCATCAACCGAATACTCGGGCTTTATCATAAGATAGTAGGCAACATCACAAAATTTATAGTTGTTGTCTATTATCAAAGTTCTAAAGCCTGTTTCAGCTAATTTAAGACCAAGTAGGCAACTGATGGTTGTTCTTCCTACTCCATTTCTCAAACTCGAAACTGATATTATCTTACTCATTTTCTACTCTCCTTTGCCCCTTATTTAGTTTCCGGAGGTACTTGTTGGACTTTCCATTATTTCTTGCATATCTTGATTAATCTCTGAATTTTCTTGTTCACCATTATTATTATTGATATCTTTTTGTGGCTTTTCTTCAATTTTTTCATTAATAATTGAGTATTCTACATTGTCGCCATATAAGGTTACTCTCTTGTTATAATTCCAATCAATTATATCTAGGTACTTAGCAATATCCTCGTCAGTTAAGTACAAAGTTAAGAATGTTACTGTGGTTTCCTTTGCATCTACTTTCTTACCTGTGTTTGTTAGGCTTTCTCCAAGCTCTGTGTAAACTTCCGTTCTTGCATCATAAACCTTTAATTTTTCAAATAGTTTTCGGGTTAATTGTTGAGGATTTCCATTATTGCTTGTTTGCCCTCCATTAGCTTTAATTTCTTCCATACCATTTTCGTTAGGCTCTAACCATATATCTATGTAACTTCCTTTTTTAATACTTAATGCTTTGTCAAGATTACCAATTGCTATGACGAACATTCTTTTATTGATACTATCTTTATCATCCATATATGGCTTATTTACGATTAGTCTTTTAAGGTTTACAGGCTCGTCTTTATAAATTGGTACTCGAGTTCTTTTCCCTAGTACATTTTCTAGTTTTGATGTTAGATCGCCTTTTTGCTTTAATAAGTCCGTAGTGTATCTAGCCTCTTGTACTACCATATCTTTTGTTACTACGGTATTCTCGGGTATATACTGCTTTGCTACAACGACTTTCGACAGTGGTATCTCTGCTTTATATTCCTTGATGTTTTGAAAATAGTAAACAACACAAACTATTACAATAAGAGCAACTGCTATCACAATTTTATTGCTTATCTTTTTCAATGGTTAGACCTCCCATAAAATATATTTATAATTATAAAATATTAATGACATATTTAACGTTGTAAGTTGTTTGTTTTTAGTTTTATATAATGTTATTGTTGTTATCATAATAATATATTAACACAATATATCTGTTTTGTAAATATGAAATTGCGAAATATGTTTTAAGTTTATAGTAGCCTAAAAAAGTTAAGGCATAGATCATTTTTTTATCTATGCCTTTTGAGGGAATATTACATATTTTAAATATTTTATTTGGCGAAAGGGAATAATTTCATTAACTTATCACCAATTCCTTTTTTACTTTCTATTGATAACGGATATATATGTTGACAAATCTCTAGTATCTGATCCTCTATTCGTTTAGAGATAGGTACTTCTTCCCCTACGAATAAGTAAGAAGATACTAAATTTGTGTAGGTTTCCATTTCTAAATCTATCTTGAATATCTTTTTATTAATATCAAGGCAATTAGTATCGCTCTCATATTCTAAATAAGGAATTGGTTGATTGATACTTGCTAATATATCCTCGGGCTTAACCCTTGCTTTAATGTACTTATTTACTATCAGATTGACTTTTTTATTGTTTACGCCTTTTTTAAACAGTTCCCTCACATAATTTTTAACTGTAATCATATTTAAAATATTTAGATCATTTACTAAATAGACAGAGGTTACACCATATTTAAGCCATTCGCTAGGGGTATTAAAATCCATATCTATTAGTATAATGTCGCTATCATACCTTATTTGCTCTATTGCTTGAAAAAAATCAAACTCATAATCTGTGCCATCATTTCCTTCATCTTCAATGTAAGTGTAGAGCTTATAATTTTCTCCCACTATTATTGGGAGATTTTCACCTTTATTAAGATATTCTAATGCCTTCTTTTCCTTTTTGGATATCGTAGTATCTCCCCAACACTTCATATAGTACATGGTCTTGTTAGTTGTAAGGTCTAACACTGCTACCTTCTTGCCTTTTTTCACAAATGCTTTGGCTACAAAATCCACTATTGTAGTAGTTCCTACTTGCCTATCTCCTACGAAAGCTACTATTTTATTGTAGTCAGATGGGATACTGTGGATATATTCTTTTTCTATCTTAGTTATTGTTTTAGTTTTTATAATTTCTTTTGTTGTCTGGGTAGCCTCTAATTCTGAATATTTATCGTCAAGGATTAGCCATCTTTTGTAATACTTATCAAAGTTTTCATTCCCACTTTTAAATAGCTTATCTTTAATATCATTAGGTAATATGCTTATTAAAAAAAGCATTTGCTTATCATTGTAGTCGGACTTGGATATTTCATCAAACATAGGAGAAATGTTTTCAACTGTAGCTGATTTGAGATTGAGTAGGATTACTTCTAATTCTCTATCGTTAATAGTTTCCATGTTAGAGTCTTTGCTTATAGCCTCTATCTCGTCTATATCCAGATAGATTTTTGCATCCATTTTCCCTCTTGGTCGTTGCATCAACTCTATAATGTTAGATAGCTTTAAATCTTCTTTATACAGAATGTTATATAAGCCCATGTTGAATAATTGCTTTACATAATTATCTCTCTCATGTTCATCATTGATTACAAAGATAATTTCAAGATTAGGATACTTGTCTGTGATATCGTCTAAATACTGAATTTTTACCGAGCTACCTTCTAAATCCTCTTTGAAAATAAGAATGTCATATTCCTTCTCTGATAAAGCTCTCCAAATCCCTGCAAGATAATATTCACTATCAAATTCAAAACTTTCTCCTACTGTTTCTATGTATTTCTCTCTTATTTTATTTTCTACATCCTTGTTTGAGCTTTGGTTAAGCCCGAATAAAACTCTTTTCATTCCTATAAACACCACCTTACTTAATTAGAGGATGAAGTTAATTGCAAAGGGTAGTATCTGTAAAATTACAAAAATCCAACACGCAGTTTTTTTGAAATAACTTCCTGTTATTTTTCTTGGGATATCGTTCTTCCCTAGTTGAGTATTGATCACTCCATAAATGAATAGGATTGCACATAATGCAATACTATTATTCCGTAAGAAGTAAACTAGGTTGTAAGCCCCATTATATGTGCTATCTATTGTTACTACTTCTGAAAATGGGTTGCTCTGGAAGTAAATAATGAAAATCGGTATATTCATTAGAATTACGAATACGAAGGTAAGTATAGCCGAGCCTACAATATACGCTCTCCTTTTTTGCAAACTCTTTGCACCGAACACACTTAACAAGAGGATGTTAGATACAAGTATGAACATGTAAAATGGTACTACATATTTTCTAAGGGTGAGAGCTAAATTAAAAAAGCCTTTAACAATTTTGGTTTTGACTTCCTTTAGGCTTGATGCTTTCCCTGTATGGGATTTGCTTTTATCCATCAGTTCTAAAACTTGGTTTATTTTTTCCTCGTTATCGGGAAAACCCTTGTCTTTAATTGCATTTAATATATCTTTGTTTTGTTCTTCGAGTTTACTATCTATACCATTAACTGATTTTTCACTTCCATCATCAGCATAGATTGGTAGGCTCTTTATAGCAAAGCTGAAAATAAGGACAATTATAATTGCAACTGATAATAAAACTCTTTTATTGTTCGTAGTCATAGCTCTCCTACCTTTCATAAACCATGATACTGTCTTTTCTTATGTATTCTAGTGGGGCTTGTAGTATTTTCCCATCCTTAAATTTAATGATTAGTATTTCAGTATATCCTTCTGCTTGAACTTTTTTAGTTCCAACAAACTCTCCTGTAACAAATCCATATTTATCTGTGGTTAAACTTACTCTATCTCCCTGCTTTACTGTCATAGTATCTGTTAAATGTAGAACATCCTTATCTATTTTCATGGCAGTTGCTATTTTTCTAGTAAGAACATTATCTCTTGCCTTATCAAATTCTAAGTTGTTATCCTTCATTTCTTGCTTTATTTCGGTTGAGATAGAATTGTTTCTTTTCATATTTTTAAGCACAATTTCTTTTGTAACTAAAATTATGCTTGTTATTGCTAACCCTATTACGATATTATTATATGTCATTGTGTGATCCTCCTTATTGAATATGTATATGTATATTATATCATGTTTTAGGTATAATAACAACAATATATGTGTTTGGTTACTATGCCTAGTTTGTTATTATACATCTTTTACCTACATATTATATATAGGGATTACAATTATATCTTTATTTTCGAGTTCTATCCCTATTTTTTCGAGATAATATACTGTATTAAATTTGACTATATACTGCTTACTCTCTCCTGCTTTAATAATGTAATCTTCGCTAAAATTGGGAGTGATTGAACTAAGTATTGTATGACTATACTTTTGATTTTGTACCACTCCAAAGAAACCGTTAGGATAATTTCTGATCTTAATATCTTTGTCAGTTGTATTCTCTAAGGTGAATTTATATGCTACACTATCTCCAACTTTGTATCTCCTTGTTACGGATGTCTTTATCCCTTTTTCTTCATAGTCAACTTTCATTCTAGTTTTTTCTGATAACCCATTTAGGGTCAATGTGTATTCTCCGTTCTTTTCAATCACAGACATATCTTTTCTTATAAATCCATTTTCTGCTACTACTAAGTATTCTATCAATATAATTCCTTCCGTTTTCATTTCTTCTATGTAAGAGATAACATATTTATCTATTTTTTCACCTTTATTTTTTGCCTCGAAAACTTCATATGTTAGTCCAAATTCTTCTGTATATTCGCTATCTAACATTTTATAGGCTTTTTCTAATTGTTGAGTGTTGATTAGGTAGTTAAATTCAGACACCATATTACTAGCCAACTTAAAAACCCTATCTTGGTTGTTTATCTTCTTCATACTTCTCGTAATAGCATTTAAAATACTTTTATCTTCTTCTATTCCTAGTTTTTCGGCTTTTTCAAAGTATTTATCTTCAATTTTAGTTTCTTTAGCCTTGGACTCATTTATATTTTTTATGTCTTTTTCAAACCCAAGAGTAAACAATAAGCCTACTAAGGAGAAATAAACGATTGATAATAATAGAATAATTGCTTTTTTCCTTCTTGGCATACTCAATAACCTTCCTCTTTTTATTTTATAAAGGCATAATACTTCATTTTGTCTTGTATCTGTTCTCTAACTACTCTTAAAGTAAAGTTAATCGTCTTATTTGGGGTTGTAATTATTAATCTTGTGTCCACGATATTTCCTATTTCTTCAACATGCTTTAAATCTACACTTGAATTGTTTATCTCATTAATTCCTTTAATTTTCTTGGCTAATTCCAGAAATTCATTTTTCTCTTTGATTCCGTATATGTCGAAAAGTAAATCCTTATTCACTTCAAAGTATGTATTAATATCTACATTGGGCTTTTCTAAATCTTTGCTTATTGTTGGCATCAAGCTAATGGCTAATTTCAAATTATTATTGATACTTTCTATACCTGTGATTTGAATATTGTAGGTACTGTAAAAACTATCAATACCTACAATATTAATTTTTGATATTTCTTCTGAAATATCTTCGGTGGATATTTTTTTGCTTTCTTTTGTTGTGTGCCTTTTGGGGATTAATTTTTCATTCTCATATATGGTGAATGTTACTTGTTGAGGCTCTACTTCATATTCGGATACATCAACATTCTCGTCTATTTCAAAATCAACAATATTAACATTTAAAAGATAGTATTCTCCCATGTTTTCAAAGGATTTTATTTCAAGCCCTTTTTCTTTCCCCATGAAATTAAAGTCTTTTTTTAGCATTTCTTTTGTGTAGTTTTTCTTGTATTCTTCGGGGATCATTTGATATGCACTTTCATAGTCATTTTCGTTTAAGTAACTTATAAACTTATATGTAACTGTTCCTGCGTAGTCATATAGCTCTGAATTATCTCCGTATCTTAATTCTGTTTCTGTCTTATATAATTTGTCTATTTTCTCTCCTGCTTTTTCAGCTAATTCTTCTTGGGATAAATAAGGCTCTGATATTTGGGGCTTTTTATTTTCTTCGGGTTGTTTTTCTACTACACCCCAATCTAAGTAGTCTTGGAATAAATACAACAAAGTACCTCCAATAAAAAATAATATTAGCAAAGCTATTGTTACTTTTTTTCTCAATAAAAACAACTCCTTTATTCTGTGCTTTCTTGTGCCTCTGGATCGTCAGCGAATGTTACATACGGTCTGCGGAAATATTTGAATTTACTAGGGGCATTGCCTTTGTAATATTCAGAAGTGTTATTATAAGTAATTACTACCCTTCCTGCTATATGGGTTGAGTCCTTCCATTGTCTACCCCCAGAATGGATAAACAACTTTTTACCATTACTAGTTCCTGCATAGATGCCTACATGTACTCCACCACCATACCTATAAAAGCCTAGATCTCCGACTCTTAATTCACTTTCTGAAATTGGGTAAGTGTTTGCGAATTGTGCTACTGTCCCCCCACCTTTGCCGATTGTTTTCCCTGTCATTTGAACATATACCCAATCAACAAAACCACTACAATCAAGTCCTAAAGGTATTGCTTGTCCTGTAGCCCAATTTCCTTTAGCAGTAACTACTCTAGATTTTCCCCAATCTGGATTAGCACCATTGTATGGATATTTCCCTCCCCAAAAGTAGTATAAATCAAGAATTGACATAGCAGTATCTAATAAATCAGAGCGAGTCCAATTTCCTTCAATAATAGGAACATCTGGGTTAAATTCTGTTGCTTGATAATTCCCTGCATCTAAGCCTAAAGAGGTTATTGCTAAAATATCTCCTATATCTTCCGTTAAGTCTTGGGTATCGGGCATATTATTAACAACTTCTGCTAACATTTCTATATCGTCTAAAGTTATTTTGTTTTCATTAAACAATCCTGCAATTCTATCTAGTCTAGGTGTTTTTATTATATCGTCTAGCAAATCCTCTACCACTATTTTTCTTTTCTCTTGCCATGTTGTCCTTGAATGGTGATGTACTTTTGTATGCCCTATTACATTTCCATTTTCATCCTCTATTGGGTCGCCTCCTGTAGTCCAATAGCGTGTGCTTGAACTTCCTTCTACATATACCCAACCTGTGTCTAATGTTTCTACATCCTCTTTATAGGTAAAGTTATAATCTGCAAATGTTCCTTCTACTTTTTCAAGAAATTCAAGAGGATAGTATTTTGTTATATTCACTTCTTTAACTTTTCTACTGGTCGATACTCCATCATGTGTTTCTGTTACCCACCATTGAGTACCCTCCGTAATATCTTTAGAATAAGTATCATATTTCCAATGATAAATAGGTTGTAATTGTTGATCTGCTTGGTTTATAATGTCTTTCTTCCAAAACTCCCATACGGTTGATTTTGGGTCGATAATGTCTAATCCTGCAACGAGTTTCCATTGTAGCCTATACGGATATGCAGTATTATATAACTTCAATTCGTGAGGCTCTGTCCATTTATCTGTTTCAAAATCACTAGGAGTCCATGTTGTTTGTTTCACATCCATTTGCACAGTTTTATTTGCAGGGATGCCCTTTTGTTCTGTTTCTATATAATCGGGTATTAACTTAGGATTTATAGAACTTCCACTTTCAATTAATTGTTGGACTTCTTCATCTGTTAATCCCTCTGCCCACTTTTTCATTTCTTCTGCCTCGTTTACAGGCGTTCCACCAAACCAACTTGAAAATGCGTTAAAAACTGCACTTGCCCCTGCAACAACTATTACTATTGTTAGTAGCCCTAGTATTATAGGAACTGCATTAGAGGCTAAAAAACCTAAGACAGATTTTAATATTTTTTTCTTGATTGCTTTTTTGATCATTTCAAACATATCTTGCTTTGCCCCCTTTGAAAAGGGAAGAAACCCACTTTTGATAGAAAGGAGTTTCTTCTTTCTCTTTACCTATTATTGAATACTCGAAATATAATTTGAATGTAAGATATCGTTATTGTATATGCCCGATAGAGCCTCTTGGATTTGATCTCTTTCAGATCTTTTTACCTCCAATTCATATTCCTTCATTTGAAGTACATGGGTTGGGGCGTTAGGTATATTGTTAAATCTAGCACCTTGGATTGAATGTGCATTATGGAAATCAACATCTGTCATAGGAGTTGAACGCCTATTTTGTTGCAACATTCCACCTAAAGCATCAACTTGGATATGATATACTTGTCCATGTACTTCATCATGCCCTTGTGGGACAGGGGAACTTCCTAAGTAACTTCCAGAAGAAATATCGTAAACTCCGTATGACCCTTCTCCCGAGTCTTTATCATACTCTACCGTAACCATTATCTGACTATTTGGTTGTATCTGACTCATTATTCCTTGTCCTAGCCTAGTTTCAGCATCATTAAATACTGTTGCCTCCGAAGGGGCTACTGAATGAAATCCTGTTCCTTCTAAAGCATACTTAACTTGGTCTTGCAGTATTTCCCCATTTTTAAATTTTATTGGAGTCATTTCCATTTGATTTCCTTTTAGTTTGTTGTTTCCAATTCCATAACCTATTGCTTTTCTGCTACCATTTGCCTCAACTTTAAAGTAAGTTGTTCCACTTTCACTTGTTAAGGCATACCCGACTCCGTTTAAATTACTTATTTCCTGTTCGCTAACTCCACCTACCCAATCTTGCACTTTTTTTAAGTTGTCAGCCTCTACTGTTTTATTCGTCATGCCCATAATTTCTTTTTCTGTATCAAATAACCTGTGGCTACCTACAAAGGCTTGACTTTCTCCTTCAAAACTTAACCCACTTACTCCCAATCTATCTCTCATAGACTTCATTTCTCCCAATTCTGCTTTTTCTAATCTATGGAAGTGGTTGCTCTTGCTTTGTTGGAATTGCTTGTTTAAGTTTGGATCAAAATAATCACTCGTACTATCAAGTAATGCCCCATCTGAAAGTTCGTCTTGGAGTAAATTCCACTCGTCACTTCCTTCTTTTAAGCCTTTTACTTTTAACACTTCATCCATTCTAGTTCTATAACTATCTTGAATATCTTCATAAGCCATATCCTCGGCTTTTCCCATTAAAGCCTCTTTGCGTGAGTCTGACAATGCTAACTCCCCATTATTAAAGGTTGCTTTTCTAGTATAAGGGGTTTTAGCAGATGGGTCGCCTTTTCCTGTTTTTAATATTTTTTTTGCACCATTTGCATCTGTTCCATATAATACAGATTGATCTTTATCTACATACATTTCCACATCTTTTACACCCTGCAATTCTTCATTTGACATTTCTTTGCTAGAGAGCATAGAATAACTTAAATTCCCTAACCCTTCCATTCCAAAGGTTTTAAACATTTTTTCAGCCATTAAAGCTCTCTGTTCTTTAGCTTTATAATCTGTGTTTTGCAATACAGGTGAAGTTAGACCAAAGGCTTTGTCTTTTACGGATTGGTGAGAGGTAGCAAATTTTCCTATGTCATACGCCCCTTTTATTCCACCCATAGTATTAGCGACTCCCCCACCTACACTATTACCTAGTCTTGCACCTACATAACTTGCCCCTGCCCCTATCATTAAAGCAGTAGTTGGGTTTCCGAAAGCCATAGCCCCTGCTGTTGTACCTAAGCCCATTGTTAAGCCTGTAAAGGTTGAGCCACTTCCTCTTAATGTTTCTTTTCCTGCGTTCTTCATTCTATTTTTAACATCATCCATGGTGATTGTTTCGCCTTTTCTATTTATTGCAGTTAGTTGTCCTGTTAATGGGTCTGTTTGCCCTTTTTTCTTTAATGTCATATAATCTGATGTAGCACTAATTCCATCAGATAGCCCTGACTTTAAATTCCCTATACCTTGTTTTAATCCACTAATACCCATACTTCCAAGTCTAAATGCCCCATACATAGCCCCTAGTCCTGCTAATGACTTAGCACCACCAAGGCTACCCTCAAATCCAAGCATTGACTTAACTATGCCTGTGAATGGAATTACAAGGCAGAAAGCAGTTAAAACATACATAGCATCAGCAAATTCCATTGGATTTCCTGTAACTGATGGAGATAAATAATATGCCATAGCTACAACTGTAGTCATAATCAGAGCGTGTATTGTTTGTGTTATGACATTACTGAACATTTCCTTCCACCAATTCATTACTGCCCCTTTTTTTAATGGGTAGAATACTGCAATCAATGGGAAGATTAAAAATAGAAAACATATAGTTATATCCCTTATAAAGTAATAGAATACCATCCATAGATTTACAAAGAGTGTTACTAAGTAGGTTATAGCATGGACAGTTGTTTTAGTATCATGGGCTAAATCTTTCATATAACTAAGGATTAAACCCTTCTCCATTAAATTGGAACTGCCAATGACCCCATTTATAATGGAGTAAAAAGCCCCTACAAAAGCATTATTTATAAGGAATATCCATTCTAGTATTTGAGGCATACATGTTAACCATACAAAAGTAACAAACAACCTCATACCTTTTTCCTTAAATTCTGCCTTTTTCTGTGCATCCTCCCCTGCTCTAACAAAAGCTACTGTAAACCACATCCCTATTGGAATGAAGAATACTATCGCTACGTATTGAAAGAATAAATAAAATTGGAAGAAGAAAGTTGTTAAATTGTTTCCAGAGCCTTTGGCTAATGTCAATCCGTTGTTTCCATGATTATAAACTATCTTATCAATGGAATTAATCGCCCCTGTTTCAAAAAATAGTTTATATAAAACATCACCAAAGAGTCTTAGGAAGAACGATATGGCAGTATCGAGGATATTTGTTGCAATATCCCCAATATCTGCATAAGCTACTCCTGTAAATGTCTTAGTTGAAAAAAGCAAGAACGCAACAATAGCAATTACTCGCTTTTTATTTGCTTTTGGAAGTTTCTTTATAAATTCTTTAATTTTTTCTTTCATTATGCACCAACCCCTGCCATTCTTTTCTCTCTTTGAGCGTTTTGATTGGTTTCAACGAAATCAAACTCAAACTCTGGGATTTCTATGTTGAGCTTAACGCTAGTATTGTTTACAACTAGCAATCCTTCCCCTCTCTTGCAAACTCTTAGGAAGTCTGCTTGCCCTTCTGTTAGCTTAAATACTTCCTTTATACTATCAACAGAGGTTTTATCGGGTGGCAAGAACAATTTTGTATCCGAGTTTTTGATGATTGGTTTAGTATCTTCCGAGAAAAACTCGTCAAATTGTTGGGAGATAACTACGAAACTTGTATTTTTCTTTCTAGCCCTTCTGAAACCTGTGATTAAGAAGTCTAGTGCATCTGGATATTTTATCATTCTCCAAGCCTCGTCTATACCAACACGAATTTTATGTCCTCCCGAGTTTCTCTTAACCATGTGTTCCCAAATATAATCTGTGATTAAGTGTTGTGCTATTGGTAATTCTGTTTTTTCATTAAGAACAGAAACATCAAAGTTGATAAAAGGAATGTCATAAGATAGTTTAACTGTACTTTGTCCGTCAAAACATGTAAAACTTCCTCTAGTAACTTTACAGAAATCACTTAACACCTTCAAAAGATAATCATAGTAAGGTTGATATGTGTCGTTGACATTTTCATCAGCTAACCTTTTTAATTGTGTGTAGAAGGTTGACAATGTTGGCATCTCTTTTTTCGTCTTTCCTCCTACTATCTTGCCATCTACAATTCTTTCTTCTTCATAGTTGTATAGTGAGTCTGGACTCTCTGTAATCCCAATCCTGTCATATTCTGCTTTTACTGCATCTTTAATTAACATTCTTGTTATATCGTTATAATATGGGTTATTACTGATCTGTCCTTTTGCCATAGTCATAATAACTGCCGACACACTATTTACTTTGTCAGATAACAGTATCTTCTCTACCATTTGACCTGTTATTTCATTTTCTACTTCGTCTACAGTTATATCGAATGGGTTTAATATTGTTGTTGTATCTGGGGCTAGTTTTATAGTTTGCCCCCCTAGTATTTGGCAGATTTGATTGTACTCTGGCTCAATATCTATGAATATATTTTGGATAGTATCGAAGGTAGAACTTCTAGCTGATAACATTTTAATAAATGTTGATTTACCTCCACCCGATTTAGAAAAAATTACCATGTTATAATTGTCTAATCCCTTAAAAAAAGTATCATACATAACAGGGAGAGCATTGTCCATATTAAACCCTAATGGCACTCCGTTTTGATGGTTTATATTATTGCTAGTGAAAGGGAATACACATGCTAATGAACGCTTATCAAATGTATGCCACTCTCCTAATGTGTTTTCCATAATAGGCTTATTGCTATTGTAAGCTAATTCTTGAACATAAGTAGCTGATTTAAGTCCTATATCGCTTTGCCCTAATATTTCTTTTAGTTGGTCTGTCCTGTTATTTAATTCCCTCTCTGTATCTTCAAAGAGAGTTGAAATAATAGACACTTCAAATAGTTTATTAATTCCATCCCTTATCTCTGCCCTCAACATTTGTGCCTCTCTTACCTTATTTGCCATATCATCAGAACGATTACTTCCTTCGGCAGTTAAGTATTCCATTTCTAAGTTCGTTCTGATTTTCGATAGGTCTGCTTTCGCAGTTTCATTGTCTACAGGATTGATATATATTGAAGTATCTATATTTCCAAAGTTGTATAATCCATGGAGAAAAGATGCGAAGTTAACAGAGTTAGGGAGTAGCCCTACATATAAGCCTTTAAAAAAGTATTTATCTCCTAGAGTTGCATATCGAGGACTTAATGTAAAGTCGATAGAATCTGGGGCTATTAAATCCTTTAATTTTTTCCTGTTTTTTTCAAAGATGGTATCAGAAATGTCCGATACATCAATGTTATCTCGTAAATTATCCTGTTTGATAGCCTCTCCTTTATTTTTTTTGCTTTCTTTTGTTGTTTTTTCCTGCTTATCTTTCTTTTTGAAAAGTTTTAGCATTAGACTACGCACCTACCTTTTCTTGGACTTCTTGACCGTTGCTTATTTTATTGAGCCTTTCTTCTTCTTTTTTAAGGTTTTCAATTTCTTCTATTAACTCTTTTTCTTCTTTTTCTAATTCTTTAAGTCTGCGTTTCATAGCTTTAACTTCTACTGCCTCGGCAGAAGTATAAAGATGGCTAAACCTTGAATTAAAAGCATTTTCCAAGCGATAATATTCACTATCTGCTTTGTTATAAGAGACATATAATAATTCTGCTAATTCTTGTCCTGTTAGAAGTTTTCCATCTAGCTTTGCTCTTTGCAAAGCCCCAATTAGACTATTAGCTTTATTATCTATGTCAAAGAAGGCGTTAGACAGTATTTCTTGCTTTGTTAAATCTTCTTTGAATTTTGATAAATTGTATATATGGGATATTGCTATATAGTATCTTCTTTCAAGCATGTTCTTTTGTTGACATCTTGCAACGATATAGTCCTTTAACCTTACTCCATACTGATATTGACTCTCTAACTTTCTGCCTTTTTCTATCAATTCTTGTAGTTCTTGGCTATCGGGCTTAGTTTCTTTAAAGAAGTTAATTTTATCAATGGTTTTATCAAGAGCTTTTTTCTGCTCTGCCAATCTTTCCTCGTACTTCTTTTTGTAGTTTTCAATGTCTATCTTTCTACTTTGAACGAATAACTGTATTGGGTAATCTATACCATTTAACAGTAGTTCAAAGCTCTTTTCTAACATTTCTCTTTCAGCTACATCCAAGAGATTGTAATTGATACCATATACCTCAATAACTCCTACGAATGTTCTTTGGTCTTTTTTTACAATTAAACCTGTTGGATCGTCTGGGGTAAAAACCTCTATACTCTCAAAAGGTAAGGTATCTTGTGTATATTCTATGTTTGTTTTGCCACCCTTGAAACTTAGTTTGCTTTCATTGTTGTTTTTTTTGCTTTCTTTTGTATTGGAGTTTCTATCCCCCTTCTTAGCTTTAGGTAATTTGTCTTTGTTTTTAGTTTTTCTTCCATCTATAAACAAGAGATAACCTAAACCTCCTGCCCCGAGGACAACAATCACTAACATTACATATCTCATAATCGTTAAAGTTCCACTCATTAATTTCCTCTCCTTCGTATGTATAGGTTTTGTCTTAGATACTTATATTTCAGCTTTCGTGCCACATAAACATCAAGTGGTACCCCCCCACCTTCAAATTTCCTTTTAGGAACGGTCATGTGAGCCAGAGGGTAAGCTATTGCATTAGTTATAATAAATAAGACTAGAAAAACCCATACATTCGTTACTTTGCCGATAATGGCAGATATGGCAGTTACTCCACCATTGTATATAACGCCTTTTTTATTAAAATGTAAGTTTATAGCAGGGATACTAAAATATCTTTCTTCTCCTTTTAATTCTTGTGGTATATGATGTGCTATTGTACTCGCCTCCTAACTGTCATCAGACAAAGGTTGATTTGCTAAAAAGAGGATATAGCACCTTCGTCTAGGACTATATCCTTCTCTTTGTTTATGGACTAACTCTAGCTTTTTTTGTTTTATTGGCTCTCATTAGAATATTTGAACATTCTCGAATAAGAAACTGAATAGACCAAAATAGTTTGCCAAGAATATTAGCCCTAGTATGTGATAGATTAGTTTAGTCTTTAATCTTGCTTTCTTTTGAGGATCATCCCCTGCCCCTGCAAATTGAGACCCTGTAATTAGACCACTAATAACCACATAGGCAGTTATTATAATCATAACAATATCCATAATATCTTTTGAGATACCCCTTATTTGCTTTTTGGCATCCCCTTGTTGGTCTATTACACTAGGAGATTGGTTTTCATCTTTGATTTCATCAAGTGTTTTAGTAATGTCCTCGGCATAAGCTACAGAGCCTATTGACCCAATTACTCCCACGCTTACAGTCAGCATTAGCATAAATACCATTATAAAGCAAATTTTTTTCATCATTGTTAGTTGTCCTCCTTTAGATTGATAATTTATTTTTTTAATGCTTTCCCTAGTAATCAGACAGTATGTAGTTTACTTTGACTTCATCCCCTTTCTTATCAATATTTATAAGGACAAATTCTCCTGCTATGCCATATACGGTTTTTAAATCTAACTCGTAAATAGCAGAGCTATCTCTAAGAGTAGCCACAGTGTCATAAACATCCTCTACATATACTCTTAGGGTTTTATTTGAGAGATTTTCCTTCTCGTATAAGAACGATAAAGGGATTACTCTCTTTAAAGCATCAGCATATCTAGTGTCATTTATTTTGGATCGCTCTGATGCAAAATTTCCTATTTCGCCTCTACCTTTCCTTTTTAGTTCAACAGGTATTTTTATCTCGTTGCAGTTTTCCTCCTTTCTAAACCCATACCTTTTACTATCTTCTTCGGAATATTCTAGTATGCGATTTTGGTGTTGTTCGTTAAAGACCTGTTTGCTATTTTTATTTATGGCTCTTAGGTTTTTGTTAAATCTGTTTAGGTTTTTGTTGCTTTTTCGGAAAGGTTTTATTAATAAATAGATTAGACCTACCCCTAGAAGGATGAAGATAGCTCTTTCTCTAAACCACATTATGTAATTTAACATTTGCAATCAACTCCTGTATTTAATATGTAAAAACTCATAAATTCCATTTGTAAAATTGCTATTTTCATTCCTTAAAACATTTTAACACATCTTATATACATTATAACACAACACTTATATTTGTTCAATGCTTCTGTGTTATAGTAATGAAAATTACTTTTTTACTTGGAAAAAATATAAAAAAAGAGGCTACTAATTTTGATAACCTCTTTTGAAATACTCACTATTATTGCAAGTCTGCAAGTCCTTTTCCTTTTTTTCTAAACCCACGCCCATTTTTATAATTGCCTATTCCAATATTTCTATTAGTTTTTTCTTGGTTATTATCTTCTTCTTCGACCACAGATTTTTTTTTGTTTGCAGAGCTATTGTTTCCCTCTGTATCCTTTGTATAGTTTGCATTGTCGGTTTCTTTTTCATTGTCTATTGGCTTTACTTTTTCGATAGAAGGAGTTTCTTCTATGGAGTTATCGTCATTCTCTGTTGTGCAGACACTAGATGCTATTTCTTCGTCAGTACGATTTTCTACAAGGGATACACCCTTGTTAGAATTAGGAGAATTTATAGTTTTAGCATTAGGTAGTATCATGCTTAACATTTCTTTTAGATCTTTTATTCTTTCTAGCATTATTTGCTTTTCTTTTTCTGTTCTTTCTAAGATAGCTTGTTTTTCCTGTTCTATTTGATTTTTCTCGACTAGCTCTCCATTAACATATTTAATTACAATTTCTGAAATGCTTAGACTTTTATTTGGATTATTTTCTAGCCACTCTTTTGTGTTGTCGTCTAAATCACTACTGAAATAAACTGTTATTTTCTCGCCTTTTTTTACATTCTTTAATCTCCTAGCCATGATATCACCACTATTCTTTTACAAAACTTACTTTGTCGATATTGTCCATATTAGCCGATTTTAAATTTGGGTATTTGCTATGTGCCACTTCTGTTAAAATGTCAATGATATAGGGTGAGACATATTTCGGGGTATTGAGAAGTTTTAAGAGTTTTGGGTCTGGGTTGTCTGGAATTTGAATTGTTACCCTATCTCCCCCTTTGTAAGCCCTCTTTCGTATTTTTGGCATTTTATATTGCCACTTCTCCTTTTTCTTCCATTTCTTCTAGTTGATCTATTGTTTCAAGGTAATAGCCAACACAGTTAGCAAATACAGGGTTTGGATCGGCAATCGGCATGACTAGCTCTGGGGCGATATCATCATTGGCGAGTGATTTTTTTAATTGATCTACTACTACGCTAATTTGGCTACCTCCACCTGTTACATAAATCCTTTTGATTTTACCTTTGCTTTCATTTTTGTTATAGATATTTTCTACTTTTTGAGCTATATAATCGGCATAATCTTTAGCGTGTTCAGTAAATTCTTCTAAGATATTAATGTCACTTCCTGCAAGATAACCTATTTTCCCATTTCTTTCTCCTTTAGGGCTTAATGCAATTTGAATGTCTTGTCGGATGATTTTATCTTCTTTAGGATATTTTTGTTTAATAGTTTCTATTGTATCCTCCATCACATGCCCGATACCTCTCCTTACTCCTTCTGATAAAGTAGGCAATGTTTGGTGTTCTACAATTAACTCTTTTTCTCCGAAAATATCTTCTTCATCCTCAACAACTTCTACAAACTGTTTTCCGATAATTTCAGTTGTATAAGCCCCGATATCTATTAATACCACTACTCCATCTAGTAATTCTTGTGGGGTGTATTTGTGAAACTCGTTATCAATCTTATTCAATATAAGATTAGCAGTTGTTTCTCCTTCAATGCATACTCGAACAAAATCTACAATTAATTCAACTGTAGTTGGGAAACCATTTTTCGCAAACCATGGGTGATTAAACTCAATTTTATGGTTACCTTGAATCTCTTTTAAGAATTTTTCTCTTTGTTCCTCTATAGTCCATTCATGGAAAGGTAGCCCTGTTCCTAGATTAACTCTTAGCGTACTCGTTCCTTGGATATTCTTCCCTTGTTTTTTCTCAAAATATAAAATAGTGTAAGCTATAGAAGTTAGCATTGAGTCAATAAGTTGAGGGTCATTGGCTTTATACTTGTCTGCTCTTGGCTCTCTGTATGCCTTATGCTTATCAGTAATTTTGCCTAACAAGAAACGATTTGGCTCACTATCTTTCTTGTTGTAGTGTCTTGTTACAGTTACATCAAGTTTTTGTATCCCTGCCCCATTAAGGTCTGGGTCTTTTATGTAGTTTACTTTAGATGCGTCTGCTATTACATTGTCGAAGATCAAAGGGTTTTCTCCATCTAGTAAAGTTTTAATTGTTGAATTTCCTCCATCAACAGTAATGATGTATTGCACATTACCAACTCCTTTTTTTAATTTTTTAAAAATCTCTTGTTTAATATGGTATTATATCATATTTCATATATGAAACAATATCATTTATTAATTGGTGTTATGTTTTTCGCTTTTTTCAACATTTTGACAAGCATAATCCCCCATTTTTCGTCAAAATATTGCTTGTTTTTCCTGTTTACAACTCACCATATGAAGATTTTAACACAAAACATATGTTGTGTCAATGATATTAGTATTTTTATATTTCTTACATATATCTTTTTTACTTTTGCGAAATTATGATATAATAATAGTATAGAATTTTTTAAAAAATTGGGGGTCTTGTATTGAATAAGGTAATAGATTTCAAATCCTTAAAAAGAAGAAATGGTAAAATATATATAGCCAATAAGGACAATTATTTCTACATTGATGCTGATTATTATTTTCTTTGTACTATCTACACAGACAATGTTCCAGAGGGAGTTAAATTGATGGATGAACTATCCCCTTCTTTTGAATTATTTTTAATGAAGAAATCGCTGTTGGATAAAAAGCAATTTTTTGCAAGATATGAGGAGTTTGCTACTGCTTATAGGAAAGAAATCAATTCAAGGAAAGATTATCAAAGAGCATTAGGGGAAATAGAAAGTTTAATTAAAGATGGTAAGAAGATTGTTTTGCTTGATGATTGCAACTTAAAGGAATATTGTCACCTTAATATATTGGGTCAAGAGCTTATGAAAAAAAGATACAAGGTTGGGTTTATAAATGGTAGTCATGTAAATTTTAGTTTGTAGAGGCTAAGAAAGGTGATTTTATGAGTTATATGAGTAATAACGAGCTATTAGAAAAATTTAAAAGTACAGACAAAGGTTCTTTTATACTTGAAAAGCATATTTACGCCTACAAAAAGTATCTTATAGAAAACAAACCACTTAGTAGTGCGACTATAACTGATATTGTCTTGGAATTACATACATTCGATAAATTCTTAATGTTAGCATACCCAAAGCTTGAAGATGTTAAAGAGCTTAAATCTCACCATATTGATTTTTACTGCAAATTTAATTTAAACGAACTTTTATTGCTAAAGAAAACTATCAATAGAAAGTTAAGAGCTATCCGTAAACTCTTAGATTACCTTACTAATGTACGCCATCTTATTGAATATAACCCTGCTTTAAAAGTTCCTTATTTTAAAGTAGATACTGAAAAGCTACCTGTTTACATACCTAAAGATATTTTGAGGATTGTTTTATCAGCTTTAGAAAACCGAAAAAGTGGTATTAGGGATGTTGTTATTACTAAACTATTAGCCTATACAGGACTACAACTTAAAGAAATTATGGATTTAAGAACTGAACAGGTTGATTTGCAGAACAAAAAGATAATTGTTAACCGAGGCAGAAAAGAATATGAATTTGTAATACCAAGTGATTTATATAAAAGTCTTAAATCGTATATGGAATATAGAAAACATTATTTAATGAAAGAATACACTAATTTCTTATTCTTATCGAATACAGGAAACCCTTATACTGCTAGATCGTATCAGTATGCCTTTAAAGAGGCTTTGATTAGTAGTGATATTCAAGGGAATTATACCCCAAGGCATGTAAAAGCAAGTTTTGCATATTACATGGCTCAAAGTATTCCAGAAGAAAAGTTAAAAGTAATTCTTAATCAGAACAAGGTGGAACATTATTATATTGATGATTTGATTAATAACCCTTTACTCCCTAAGTAAAGGGTAAAAAAATACATTTATATAACATGTATGTATTGTGTTTTTAATCTTATACGATTTATTTTTACATAGTATATGGTATAATTTATAATAAGGGGTGATATATTTGCAAAATGATATAGCACAAGCAAAATCAACTGACTTAATAAACAACTTCCAATCACTAGAAAATATTCACTTAAATAATTCTAATCCAGAAAGTTTTGATATAGATACACTCGAAGAAGATAAAGTATTAGAGAGTTTTACCAAATTATTAGGGGCTTTGGATTATATAGAAACTGATATTAAAGAAATCGAAGTTGCTAATGAAGAAGATTTTGCTAGATATCAGCATCAATTTTTATCTGGCTACTACATAACTATTGATATGACAGATGCACATTTAAGGATAGTTACAGAAGATAAGAGGGCTTTTGTAATTGACTTGAATAATATCCCTAGTAAAGTATATTCTTTGATTTTCAAAGTTCATTTACCTAGAAAAATTTGTTTGGACTCTAAGAGTCTATACAAAAAAAACTTAGAAATATTCAATAGTATTTATGATATTTCCCATATCGCTACAATGTTTTGTAATTTAAGAGAGTTTGATCTTAAAAAATTTGTAGTAGCTTTTAAACCAAAAGCAAATAATGATATAAATACTCTGCTTTATAACCTCCATGATATAAAGGATAAGTTCAATATTATAATTGAAAAAAATGGACTATTCCCTTTGGTTAATAAGGAGTTTAAATTGTTGGAGATCATAGCAAGATGTGAAGAAAACGGGTTGCCTTTCTCTAAATCTGAATATTTGGCTTTTCTTGATGATATAAAGACGAGATATAAGAAGAATGAAGAAATGTTTAAAGAGGTTTATGGGGAAGAATACTCTGATAAAAAATCTATTCTAAAAGGGTTGAAAAATAAAGGAAAGATACTTGTTTTAAATGAAAGTTATCTTCAAGAGATAGAAGATAGCAGTTTGTTTGGATTAGCAGTAGTGAATAGACTTTATAATATTCATAATGCGAGTACCCTTAAATTCACAGAAGATAGATTGTTTCTAACGTATAATCCTTATAATAACTACGGTCAAATTGAAGGAACCTTTGACCTAGATAAGTTTCATATTCCATTTTTAAAAACGAATGAGTCTAAATACTATATTACAGGCTCTTATCAAAACTTATTCTTTAGAGTTTTTGCTAATTTCGGGAGAATTGATTACTTAACTAGATGGGCAAATGAAAAAAATTTAATACCTTCCTTAGCAGAAAAGGTTTATGGAGAAAGATATAATAATGATAAACCTCTTTATGAGTTTTATGCTAGTTCATATCTCAAAGGATTTATGCAAGGTTATTTTGATCCAGAGGATATGATGTATTACTTCTTTGAGGAATTAGATTTTTACATGAAAGAGGAAGAAGTTGAGGAAACTGCAAATCTATTCGTACAGAATTGCAAGGAAATATTAGACTATATATATAACTTTAATAAAAAGGTCAGTAAGGACAAACGATATGCCCCTATCGACAATATGCCTTTATATAAATTCATTAGGCTTACGGAGGCAGATATTTTTAAAACTGCTCTGCTTTTAGTAAATGAAAATATTGAAAATTATAATAAGCGTAACAAGTATCAAATAAAACTCGTTGGTTTAGCTTATAATACTTTCATACTAGAGGCAGACGAAGGGGCTTACAATATAGCTTTAGATATTGTTAATAGAAATCTAACCAAGGCTTATAATAAGTATATAAAACATGTTCCTGTACTATGTAGTGTAAGCACAGGGTATAAAATAATTAGAGGGTAGTTACCTTTGAGTAACCACCCTCTTTTTTTATTGTTCATACATAGTATTGTATTCTTCTGCGTACTTTTCTTTTAACAGATTAAAGATATGCCCATCAATACATTGTGATTGCTTTAAGATACAATTTCCTTTGTTTTCGATTTCTCTTTTCTTCTTCAATACATTGTTCTTTTCTTTTTTGAGCCTTTTTATTTCTGCCTCTCTTTCTATGATATCTACTACAGAAGGGCTTTTTTTAAATCTAGCAATCCTATCTTGCTTTTTCTTTATTAATGCCTTCTTTTCTTTTTCTGTTAATCCGATTTTTCCATCATTTTTATCTTTCTTTTTATTCTTCTTCAACTCTCTTATTTCTTTCTCTGTATCTTTAATATCTCTGTAATGAGGGTCTGTCCTCTTTAACTGTCTAAGTTTTTCCATCTTTTTATCAAGTTCTTCTTCTAAGGCATGGAACTCTTTATTTATTTCAACAAGCTCTGGAATTACCTCGAATTTAATTTCTATCACTTCTCCATTTTCATTTTTGACCTCTATAGCTGTTAGATTTTCTATTTTGTCGTAAAAAGTCTTAGTAACATATCTTACTCCATATAATTCTTCCATTGGTACTTCGAGAGTAGATGCTATTAATATAGCAGTTGAAACTATAGGGGTGTTATCATTTCTTTCGATAGCCCCAAATCTTTGTTCTGAATACCCTAGAGCCTCTCCAATTTTCTTTTGAGGTATCCTTTTACTCTCTCTTATCCTTCTAACATTGTTTATTAGCAAGGGTTTGAATTTTTTGATTTTTTCTTTCTGTAGCTCTAGCTTTTTGTCTAGTATTTTAATTTTTAGCCCTTCTAATATGTTTTTATCTATCTCTGTATATCCACATTCAAGACACCTATACCCATCTACTTTAGCAATTACTACTTCTTCTCCTAATATCGTTGTTTTATAATCTACTAAATCCTCTATTACCCTTCCTCCACACTCTTTACATTTTTCCATATACTTTCCATCCTTTACTTTATATTTCAATAAACAACTAATCCAATTTAAAATACTATTATATATATAATATTAGCACAATATATATGTTTAGTCAATTTCTTACATTACATACTTCAATTCGTAATTTGAAACTTATGTCAACAAAAGCATTGATTACATATATTGTGCTAACAACTGCCAATATTTATACCTCTTAGAAATCAATATCTAAATAATCGGTGTCTATAAAGAAAATCTCTGGGTTATTCTTAACAAATTCAGCAAAATCAATGTCCTCTATTTCTGCTATTTCTTTTATTTCTAAGTAAGCATTTTTAGTCATTTTTAATTTTGCTTTTTCTTCGTAATTAATTAGCTTAACTGTTTCAGCATTAACTTCATATACGATATACGCTTTTTCTTCTGTTGGGATAAAGAGGCTTTCTCCTATCTGTATCTCTATATTTCTTTTCAAATTTATTCACCTTCTAAACTAAAATCAATTTGAGATATATCTAAGTTCATCATATCGTTTTTAGAAATTTCTACAGGTTGAGATTTTGTTTGTTCCTTCTTTTGTTCCTCTTGGGTTTCTTCTTTAAAAGTTTTTTCTTCAACATGATTTTCTTTTATGATGTTTTCGTCAGTAATATCTTCTTCATCCTCTAATTCCATACCTTCTAAAATATCAGTTTTTATTTGTGATAGATCAACTACCTCTGATGAAATTTCAAAAGATACATCTTCTTGTTTATTATTGGTTGTTTTAATTCTTTCTTTTTCGTAAGTTTCAGTTTCTTTTTCAATGCCCTCATAATCATAATTAGTATTTTCCTCTGTATCATTTTGATCTTGTTCTACTACCTCTGTATTGTAAGGACTATTTTTTTCTATGTCACTAGGTAGGTCAATGTTCAGAACTTCTTCCTCGTTTAGTTCTTCTTGTAGATTAGTTTCTGTTGTTTTTTGTTTTTCTTTTGTTTTGGCTGATGCCATGAAATCTTCTTTTGGACTAAACTGTTCAAAATCAAATTTCTGCATTTTAGGGATTTTCCCGATCTTCATAAAATCAGTTAATCCTTTACCCACTCTAGTACGCCCTTTTCTATCGGTATAGCAATAGAGAGCCTCTTTAAAGTTTAATTCGTTAATTTCTTGCTCGGATACATTACTTACATCCTGCAAAGTACCTCTCCTTTGCTCTGAATACTTTGGATTATCCGAGAATATTGAACTTGAATTAACCCCTGTTTGCATTTCAAAGGATTGGTATGTTCCAAAGAACTCACTCCAATATTTCCTATCTTCAACATTAGATTTAGGTAATAGCATCTTTGTATCTGTGTTAGTAAAGATTGTTTCCCTAAATACATCCGATATTTCTCTTAATTGTGCCATATTCTGAATGGCGATTGTAACTGCACAACGATATTTTCTCGCAAAAGTAAAGAACACTTTAGTATTGTCATTAATATAGAATGGGAACTCGTCAATTATCATGTGGAATGGTATTTCTGGGTTTTCATCCTCGCTATATCGGGATAATACAACATTCTGCATTGATAAGATAAAGAATAAAGCGAAAGCCTTGCCTAGCCTTTCTCCAAGTTCATTTTGTCTTGTAGATACTGCCAAACATTCGCCATTTTCTATTATATCATGTAAATCTATGCTGTTTTCTCTGTCGCAAAGAATGTATGCCACTTCTTCTCTTGTAACAAAGTTATCTAATTGGTTGATGATACCCGAAATTGAGTCCTCTGTTTTCTTTCTCTGCGATCCTATCGTTCCACCTGTAATTACTCGCCCTCTATCATCCGTTGGTGGTGGGTAGAAATTTGTTTCAAAGTAACTGATAACACTACCCCATTTTTGTCTTTTAGCAACATCCCTTTTCATAGCCTCTACCATAGGTACTACGCTATTGAAGTTGTTTAGGCAATCAAGTACATCTCTTAATGTTGGGTCTGCCCCATTGTTCATAACAGGGTACATTTCTTTTAAAAGAATTACTAAGTTACGAACTGCTCTTACAGATGCGTTTGTAAAGTATGGGTTTGATTTATTATCTCCTTGGGCGTTATCCATACTTACAAGAATTGAAGAAATAATATCCCCGACTTTATCTGCTCTACCACCTTTTAATGGGTTAAACTTAGCAATTCCACCTTTTCTTATTTCTGCCATTGTTGGGTCTATTTTATGTACTTTAACTCCAAATTGATTAGCAATTTTTATAGTATCGCTTGGTAGTCCTCCATCTGGGGCAACTACACACAAACCGAGCCCTTTATAGATAATTTTCCCAGAGCCTTTTTCATTAACCTTTATGTCGTACTCTAAATTATCCTCTAAAGGTGGTAAATTTATTTGTATTCTTTCTTGATTTTCTTCGATTATAGTTCCTTGATTTAGTATGTTGTTGATTTGTGCATCTTCATTATTTCCATTAGGGCTATATGTCTGAATTGTAATATCTTTAAAGTTCTTCCCAAGCGAAAGAATTTTAGTTGTTATATCCCTAGTCAGTTCACAGGTGCTTTCAGCTACTTCAAGACCTTTTTTAAAAACTTTTATGTTGATTACATATTTGCTATCTCCTTCAAGATGCTTTAGTTCTACAACGCCTCCACTATTACTGTCGCTATATACTAATTCGTTTTTATCTCTTACCCCTACAATAAATCTATCAAATTTTTGTAAGAACTCCTTTTCTTTTCCCTGTCTAGGGCTTATTAATTCCATGGTGAAATTTTTGTTAAACCAATGATTAGTAACAGGTTGGTTAATAACTGCTATCCCCTCTTTAAGACATTCGTAAGCTATTTCTTTTAATTTTTCTCTTAGATACGCTTTCTTATTAAATAATTGTTCTAAAACTGGCTTTATATAGGTGGCAGTTTTACCACTACCTGTACCTCCTTGAAGAAAGGTATGTTCAAATGTCTTTTTCTCTGGAACAATACAATCTTCGCCTGTTTCTATATCTTCACATATTTTTATATCTACAGTAGTATCATCCATTTTATTTACAGTTGGCAATAGTAAATCTATTTCATGCTCTCGGATATCTTTACGCATATTTCTATCAGCTATCATTTGCACGATCAATGATGCTATCGGAATAATCATTCCTAGAGGGAATATAAAGGTAATCAATCTAATGTTTCCTACTAAAAGACTAGAAGGAATAACCTCGATATTTCTTATGCTATTGAGCCATCCTACAAAACCTAAATTTGCAGTTTGCATAACATACCCTACTGCAAATATTGATGTGCATATAAACGAGAATACAAACAACTGTATTCGTCTTGATGGTTTCTTTAGATAATCTCCTGCTAAAGACATATAGTAGATCAGCATTGGGCTAGATATTAATATAGCATAGAGTGTTGGTGATAGTGTTTTAGGTATTATAGGTTTGGGCGAAGTTGCAGTTGTGAAAATAATTTTACATACCATTCCTACAAAGACCAAAACTACTGAATACCCAATTATAGAAACAATATCCACTAGCTTTCCATGTGTTGCATCTACAATAATTTGTATTAGGTCTTTTAATTTTTTTCTAATATAGTTCATTGAAAATATCAACTCCCTGCTCTCATATTAAATTGTTCAAATCGTTTCCTTTGCATTATTACGATTTTTTTGTCTAGCTCTTGGCTTAACTTTATTACTCTATTTGCGAAACCTTCTTCTAATAATAATTTTTCTAAGTTCTTACGCATTTTTTCAATTTCAAGTTCAAGGTTTTTAACTGTGGAATTTTCGACCATATTAACAACTCCTTTTTTACTACTCAATGGTTACATCAATTATGTTAGGATAAATAAACTCTATACCGTTTGCAAAAATTCCATTAATATCATAACCTTTTCTAATTAAGTCATGTTCGTTGCTATTACTTTGTAAAACCTCCTTTTCTGATTGTGTTAAAGCCATTTCTTCTAACTTGGATTTGAAATATGAATTTATAAAAAAGGTCTTTACTTTTTCTTTGAATTTAATTGTCTTATCAAAATCAATATTTTTTTGTTTTCTAATGTATAAACCGTCACTCTCTTTTATAAGCTCATACACTTCAACCTTCTCATTCAAATACAAATCTTCTCTTTTGGAAAAAATCTTTGCTACTTCTCCTTGTTTCAATTCAGCTATGTTAAATAAAATATCACCGTTTATTGCTACCCTCCCCTTTCATGCAAATTATATTATATTATAACCACAATACATATATTGTTATTTTATCACTTATTGAGAAGTTTTTCAACTTTAGAGTTTTGTGTTTTTCAAAGGATCAAAGAGTTATTTAAATAGGTATTACGGTTACACTTTTTAATAAAATAACAACTTGTACCTTAGTGATATCAATGCCTTTGGTCGATAATCAACTTAAAACACAATATCCTTTAGTATTTTTTAAGGTTTATTGTGGTACAACTTGATTGGTATTTCAACTCTAGTTTTTATCTAGCTTATATGGATTTTAAATAGAAAAAAGTGTAACCAATTAACAGTTACACTCTGTTTTTATTCTTTAATTAAAATATGTATTTGAGATTTAAGGTTAAAACTCTCTATTTGTTCTTTATTCGATTTTACATAGTCTAAGTTTAATTTTTCTAATAGATCATCAAAGCACTTATTTAGAATATCTGTCTTTTCTTTTTTGGATAACCTTTTAGTCTTACTGTTTATTTTTAGGATTATTGGAATTTTTATTATTTCTTCTTTTGTAGTATACCCTTTGTCAGCTATTTCTTGATTTATGAAACCAATAAACTTAGGTATGGCTTTATCTTCAATCTCTGAATAGTGTTTGTTAATGTGGTATATCTCTGTGGCAATAGCATCACCAAATAAACTAGATATAGTCCTTTGAGAAATGTCGTCTACAGTTATTCCACTATTCAACATCAGATTAGCTCTTTCTAGAGCCTTAAATTGAATATCATAAAAATTTGGCATAGTATAAAACATTATTTTCCTTGAATATTCCCTTCTCTCTGCTATCTGTTTTGCTTTAAGATAGAGTGAACGAGGAAGATTGGCAGGATGCACTTTATTTAAAAAGCCTAATGTAGCCAACAAGTTTATATATCTATTTACTTCAAATGCAGTTAATCTTGTGTCCGATATATCTTCTAACTCCATATTAACCATATCTGTTATATATCTGTTTGATACAAAAAATAAACTTTCTCTTTTGTACTGATATTGACTACTCTGCATTTTTTCTCTAGCAAACCCAATTATCTCGTTAAGTATTATCTTGTAAGGCTTAATATAAGTGTATATGCTAGGCATGTTATTTTTTAATTTTATAAGTCCTTCTCTGTTTATAAATCTAGCGTTTAGATCATATTTATCTTGTTGCTCTCTCTGAAACTCGCTAATAGAAAACTGAATATTATAATAGTCGCATAGGTATTTAATAGTTTCATTGAATGATTTATTAAAAAGTCTTTGCACTATGTCTATTATGTCTATATTCATTTCGTTTACTTCACAATTTCCAGAAAAGCATCTATATTTGTAATAGCCTTTTCTATTAATATAAATATAAGCTGATGGACTTTTATCCTGATGGAATAGGCATTTGAAACTCTCTTTTTCTTTTGTATCAAGGTTTAAAAATTTCATTAGGTTTTGTCTTTTAAGAAAATCTAATAATTCCTCATAGCCTTCTATGACTATTACTTCGTTATTTGGGTTATTATCGCTTATGGTTATAGCCAATTCTTGCAAAGCATTATTTTTTTTGACTTCTTTTGTGTAGTCAAGACCAAGAGCCTCAACAAATTCCCTTTGCTTGTATACATTATCTTTGTTAATTTCAATTTCCTTTATAAGAAAGGGAGTGTCTGTTTTATGGTGATAAAAATTAGGTACTCTTAAAATCCTTGATAAATTAGATATCGAAGGATCGGAGTATTTAATTTGCTTACTTAATTCTTTTTGTATAGTTGAGAATACTCCTAGTATGCTCTCTGTAATTTTCCAATAAACATGATAACCTCTTAGGGTTTCTACTATTGCAGTTGGTGGTAGTTTGAATGATTTTACTTCTGCAAGAGCCTCGGGTTTATTATCTGTCCTTAGGTCTATGTCTATAAAATGGGCTTTAACTTCCTTAATTTGCTCGTCTTTCTGCCCACCCTTATTGACTACAAAGAAAATTCCTTCTCCATTTTCATTGTATTGCTTTAATATTGGATGCCATAGAGGATAATCTTTTAGTTTGAAATTAAAGTTTTGGCTATTCTTTCCTGTCTTATCATCATATTTTCTTATATAAATTTCATCATCATCATTATAAAGCAGTTTTAATAATTCTGGGGTATCGCTTATCATTCCACTACCCTCCTTTATCTTTGAAATAAACTTTGTCTACAGTAGTAAACGGTTGTTTAAAAATATTGGTATTGCTAGATTTTAATAAATTACACTTCAAAAAAACTGTATAGAACGGTTTTTAACGGTGTTTTATTTATAACAAGAAAAGATTTACAAAACACCATTTTAAGAAGGATATCTCGTAAATCTATTTCTATTTTGTTTAAAAGCACTAATACTCTTTGCTTATATAAGGTATTTTAGCCTCGTATTTCGTTGCGTCACTTCGATATTTTTACACATTCTGTCCATAGCTCTTTTTTGCCCGAATACACAAGCGATTTCTTCTGCTCTTGTTAATGCAGTATATCCTAAATTTCTATTAAGCATTTTATAGTTACGGAAGTGGAACGGAATTAAGCATACTTTAAATTGTGCCCCTTGCGATTTATGTATCGACATAGCATAACTTAATTCTATATCTTGTAGTTCCTCTCTATTATAGATTACAACAAAATTATCATATTTTACAACAAGATTTTCCTCCATATCTTCTGTTTCTTTGACAGGAAGTTCTATTACATCAATAACCCTTCCCATATCGCCATTAAAAATGCCAACATGATCTTCCCCTAGAGGGATTAAATTGTTGTTTCCAATTTTATAATGCACTTTTTCATAATCATTAGCCATGTGCATTACCTTATCACCTACCCTAAAGGTGCAATTATCGTTCTTCTTTACCTCCTTCAAAGATTGTTTTGGAGGATTGACGAGTTCTTGTATTCTTCTATTCAATTCATCCGTACCTATTTCGGATGTTCTTTGAGGACAAATTACCTGTATGTCGTCTATGGTATAGTTGTACCTTGATTTGTCTAAAAGCCTTTTTATTGATAGAAGTATTTTATCAGCAACTCTCTCTTTTTCTTCCTCATAAACGATTAGAAAGTCATGCTTTCCTTTATTTTCTTGTAAACTTTCCCCTCTTATTACTCTATAGGCATTATCCAATATACTACTTCCTTCTGCTTGTCTTTTTACTACATCCAACTCAACTAAAAGAACTTTACCACTTTCAGCCATATCTTTAAGGACATTCCCTGCCCCTACGCTTGGTAATTGTTTAGCATCCCCCATTAGTAATAGTTTAGTGGGCTTTTCTGTATCTATAGCTGAAAATAAGGCTCTGGATAACCTTATATCACTCATAGAAAATTCATCACACAAAATCATATCATATTCTAGTTTTTGAAATTCATTCCTGTTAAATCCTTGTGGTGTTTTATATTCTAGTAATCTATGAATTGTTTTAGAGTCAAACATAGTTACTTCTGAAATTCGCTTTGATGCTCTACCTGTAGGGGCAGTACACATAAGGTTGAGCTTGTCGCACATCCTTTTTTGCACATATATTATGCCTTCACTAACAGTTGTTTTTCCTGTTCCTGCCGAGCCAATGAGTAATATCAAATTAGATTTAAAGCTATCTCTTATAGCCTCTTTCTGCTGTTTTTCCAAACTAAAACCCTTCATTTTTTCAAACTCTACAATCAAATCTTCAATTTTTTGCTTTTCTTTTGTTGTGAGTTCTTTGGTTTTAGACTCTGCAATCTGCCTAATGAACATAGCAGTTTCATATTCTATCTCATAAAGTTCCTTAGTATATATGCAAATTTGGTTTTTGTGTTCGACTTTTTTGATTTCTTCCCCATCTTCCATAGAGTTTAATACATTTTCTATTTCCTCTTTTGTTACAGGATCAATAATGACTTTTAAATCTTTTTTATATTTCTTAGCAGTTTCGACTTTCCTAATTTCTTCTTCTAACCATATAGTGTCTATTTGATATGTCAATAAATCTAATGTTATAGTTATCGTTTCTTCCCCATTTTCTTTGGCATCTGCTAATAATTGTTTAGCTTTGTCTATAGGGATGATTATATCTAGATTACTTGTTGCCTTATCAATTAATTCTTTATCAGTTAAAAAACAATGTCCTTCTGTTTCGCTTTCCTTTAGGGTGTATATTATTCCTGCTCTAATACGGTGCATAGAGTGAGGATCTAACCCAAGTTTTCTTGATATCTCGTCTACAACTTTAAATCCAAACCCTTTTATAGAAGTTAATATAAATGGGTTTTCTTTTACGACTTCTATTGATTTTTCTTTATAGGTCTTGTAGATTTTCATAATTTTGCTTGGGGTTATATTATATTTCTGGAAAAAGAACATTACATTTTGATATTCTATATTTTTCATATAGGTTTCATGTATTTGTTTAGCTTTTTTCTTAGATATCCCAGAGATTATTGTTAAAGCCATTGGGTTATTTTTTATGATTTCTAATGTCTTATCACCAAAACCCCTTATATCCCCTTTTTTTCTATCTTTGTACCCTTTGACGATTTTAATAGCAGTTTTTTCGCCTATACCTTTCACTAAACCCGAGCCTAGAAAAGCTATTATTGCATCTTCACTTGAAGGCTCTAAATACTCTGCTACTTTGAATGATAGTTGTTTTAATCCATTATATAAGTCTATATTGCCTATTAGAGAAAAAGTCTGTCCTTCGTTCATATCTGAATATCCAACTACTCTTATATTATCTGCAACCTCTACTTCTTCTCCGAAACTGTATTTCTTTGTTTCTTGGTTAAATTCCAATACTTCACAATACTTATTAACGCTTAATGTGTATACTGAATAACCGTTCTGTGAGTTTTTATATATTATCGCTTTAATTGTCCCTATCACTTTTAACTGTTTACCTCTTGGATAACCTTCTAAAAAGCTAGTCATTTTTTTTAGATTATACTCATGGTAGTTAAAACTATTATATGTACTCAACGCTAAACCTCCTTCAAGGTCTCATTTATTAATTATATCATCAATCAAAACATCATACAATAAGATTTGCACAATATATCTTTTGTGTTATAATTTTATTGTGGGGTTTAATCTTTTTTAAATTACTGCATAGATGATGGGAAAGTACATAAGGTCTATCATGTAAGATTTAAAAGATGCCCTAATAAAACCAAAGGAGTGATTTATTATTACTAGATGGAATAGCTTAGGTCATAGAGGGGATACCACAGAATTACTTATTGATGAAATGAACGACCAATATGATAAGCAAGGTCTAGCAATAGTAACAAAAATTCCAACACCCATTAAAGTATTAAAAATTCATTTAGGGAAAATAGTTGAGGCTTTTTTCGAGAAAAAATCTACAGTAGACTATAATGGGATGGTGCAAGGGTATGGAATATGTTTTGATGCAAAGGAAACAGATAAGGACTCCTTACCACTAAAGAATATTCATCAGCATCAAGTTAATTATATGAATAAATACAAAAAGCAACAGGGTTACGCTTTTATTCTTTGTCACTTCAAATCACATAACAGGTTTTATTTAATCCCAATAGAAATCATCAATCATTATTGGGTGAACGCTAAAAAAGGTGGTAGAAAATCTATTCCTATTGAGGCTTTAGATAAAAAATACATTATCCCTAATCAGAATGGATTACCTAATTACTTAGTAGCTTTAAATCATTACATAGACGATTGCATAAAAAAGAATAAATCAGCTTAAACTAACAAAGGAGAAGAACACAAAATTTGGAACTCTTTAAAATGCTTAGCTAATTTCATATAATCTTTCCTACAATAATATTTTTAGCATTGTTATTTATCTATTCTCAATATAAAAAAGCCATCTAGGATTATAAAGTAATGTCTAAATTCCCTAGATGACTTGCTAAATATTTGTATTAAAAATTTATTATTCAATTAGGTACAATGCTTATTTATTATAATATTTGATTGTTATAAATTTTCTTCCCAACTTTACTTAACTCTTCCCGACTTTATTTTACTCTTTCCAACTTTATTTTGGTAAAACATCTAGGTGATTTTCTCCTTAATTTTTGCCTTTTTTTCATAATTACAAGGTGGTAGCATTTTATTTGTATAAGTTTTTAATATATAAATCTGTATTTATAGCTATTTTACAAGTTTAATTGTCACTTTATAATGGTGCTAGACATATAGGTTTAAGTGTTACATTTTTGTTCCATAATTCTGTAGCTTTTCCGAAGAATTTTTTAACTCTCGAAGTGTGTACTTTTCCCCTAAGTTTTTATAAAAAAAGGCTAAAATAGAAAAATGGCAAGTAGTATTTAAAAAATACTTCCTGCCATCCTCTAAATCTTGTCAATATACACTATGTATATACCAAGCTTTAAAACCTTCTAAAGAATTTAAACTTTCTCATTAAATCTGTGATAGTAGTTGATCTTTCCTCTACCAAACAAGCCTCTGAACAAAGGACTCCAACCTCGCAAAGTTCATTGAGAGTATCTTCTGCCTCGTCTACTTCTTGAAACTCACCAAAATAAGCTATTCCTTCCCGTTCTGTAAATACCACCAACACACCATCACAAATACAATACTTATACATTTTCAAATCTTTAGCCATTGATATACCCCCTTGTAGATTGTTTGGGAGGTATAAAAACTCTGTATAGTTTGACAAAATACTATTAAGATATGCAAGCTAAATCAATAGTGTATATTGAACTTAACATTTAGGATCATAGATATTATACCAAAATTTTCCCCGAATTGTCAAAACCCTTCAAAAGTCGAGTATTCACTATACAGTTTCCCCCCACATAACATAGACTAATGTGATGTACTATCGTTTTCTTCTAGTGTGATAAGCCTATTGTACTAACATAGGATAGGCTTGTCAAAGCGTTGATTTCTGTCGATTTTTGCCGTATTATAGTGTTTTTAGGTCGCTATTCACAGATTCTTTTAAGACACAGGTACTATTGATATAGGACTTGCAGACTCTCTCAAATATGCAATTCTCTAATAGTTTATAAGTAAAATCAATACATTTAAAAGATGACTATTAATACAGATTATGTATACTTATTTCTTAGTTCTAGTTGTCATTATTTGTCGAACAATATCCAAAAAATTTTAATATATTAAAAAAATAGTGCAAAATTAGTTCGCTCTAGGGCTATACCATGTTTTTATACAAAAGAAAATCCAAAATAGCGTGTCGCAAATTATCAATATTTGTAAATTGCCATAACACTAGCCTCCCATTAAACCCTTCTGATGATAGAACGGTAGTTTACGGTTTTTAAAATAGTTGGTATATCTCCAATGCAAGAGTTGCAGAAATAAAATACCGTATAAAATCGTTACATTTCCTATGAATATCATAAAGTAAACATAATAATACTTATGGAAGTTGTATGCTATACTCCAAAATAATGATATTACCGTAATTTACCGTTGTCTAAACAATTGAATATTGAACATGTATAGAAATATTTAAAATAAAACACCGTAAAAAACGGTGCTATTTTTTATTTACTCATAAAACCCCTCTATCTCAAATAACTCTTATAAGCTCTAGGGTTGCCTATAAATACATTAAACCGTAAAAAACAGTTTTTAAACACCCCTAAAATACTAGATTATGATAAACCATTATAACAAAACACCGTAAAATACCGTTCTATTTTTTATCCGTTTTTAACTCTTTTTTTTTGCACAAATACCATAGGGAATATATAATTTTACTATGAGAATATTAATGTAAACCTACAAACAATAGAAAGGAGTAAAATATGTATGAGCCTGTTGATGTAATAGCATCCTTTATACCCCCAGAAGGAGATAAAAATAAGAAGGGTAATGAATATTATAGGAGTTACAGTAATACTATGGTTAAAGTAAGACCACTAAGGTTTAAGTATAAAGGTAAAGGCATCAATGTAGGGCAGATACTACGGACTTATGAAGAAAGGGTAAATGGGGAGAAGGTATTAGGATATAGATGCTTTTATAGACAGAGGGGCTTTTACTATCACCTACTGTTTTTTACCCAACAATGTAAATGGTATATCAAAATTGAAAAAAGACAATAAAAAACAGTTAGTATCTAAGCACTAACTGAACCTACAATTGTTCGTTCCCTATATTTTTATCTATATACATACACATCATACCTCTAGTAATCATTGGAGATACTATGCACTTCTTTTCTTTCATATATAGTCAGCCCTAAGAGTGACCTCTATACCTTCCTCTCTGTATATATGTTCATTATCCTTTATTTCATCTTTGAAGATATAATACTTCTTCTTATTATAGGCATCTAGGTATTTCTTATTAAGCTCATTATACAGTAAGTTAAAGTCTGCCAAATACTTCTTCTCTGTTTTCAGATTGGCACTTGTTTTGCCTTCCTGCTCTTTGGGTCTGCTCTCACTTACAACGCCATTCTCTATTAGTCGTATTATATTAGTATGCCTATCAATAACGATAGCCAAGGTATTAAGTAACGACCATGCCTCTTTTTCAGATATAACGAACTCCCTTACATAACTAGCTGATTTCCTCTTACTACATCCTGTAAAGGGTTGTTCAGTATCCTTTATTTTTTTGTTTTCTTTTGTAATGAGTATAACTTTCGGCTTATCGCTATTAGCATCCATGACAATTAAACCACCTTTATAATCTTTTACGCTCTTAGCATTATTGTTCTCTTTTAATCACCTTAGTATAATATTATGCCCATTTATGCTAATTATGATACCTGTAATTTTAGTTCTATCTTAACACATTCATTGAGGTAAAATTTGTTTGAATAGCTCGAAAACATAAATTTCTTTTTAAAAATTAATTAAAAATTAAAAATTTTTTATAGGCTCTGCTTTTCCTATAAAAATCCTTCTGATGATTACCAAACTGTTTTTTACCGTTTCTTAAAACCTTTTATATTCCATGCTTATAGAAATTATTAAGTTTCAAAACTGTAATTTACAGTTGAATACCGTTCTTTATTCTTCTTCTATCAGAGGGGCGTTATTTGTGGTTTTTAAATAAAGTTTGATTCTTTTAAAAAAAGATTGAACATTTTTAAAAAAGTTTGATCAAAATATGTGTTTTTAGCGAAAAGATATAGTTTTGATCAATCTTTTTTATAAAAATTTAAGATATGCGTTATGCAGTTTCAATATTTTTAAAGATTATTTTGATCAAACTTTATTTAAAACCAACATTATTGGGCATACCGTTTAAAACCGTTTTGCTACTATTATATATGCTATATCTTTTTGATATCAACATGTTTTAATAACCGTTATTTACTGTTTTTTTATATCTTACCTTCTTTTGGTATGAAAAAAAACATGGGTTTTATTTCTAAGCCCATGTTTAAAGTCGAAGTTTGACTATATATAAATAATTTTTATCGGGAATTGTAATTTTGTAAAATATCTGATACAATCTTACTTAAAGATAGAGAAAAAGTCCTGCTACCAACAGGACTCCTTCAAGAACTTTTGTATGTATTTAATTTTTTAAATTTGTTATTTTTATTCTAGCAAATGAAAAAGAACTTATCAAGTGTTTGATTGTTAATTCTTGATAATACATACTAAATTTTGAGGGCAAATTCTATCTTTAATCAAAATCATTATTATTTAAGGGTAGTAAAAATAGGCAGAAAAAAAGCTCTGCTACCCCATCGTATCTTATAAGCCCACTCTCGCCAAAGATTAAACTTATAAGGTACACCGAACTTAATAGACTAAGCAAGGATACACAGAACTTTTTATATTTCATATTGTTTTTACACTCCTATTCTATCATAGATTAGGATGTTTTACAATATAAAAAGTGTGTCAAACCCTTCATATTAAAGATTTTTTTGTAATTTTTTTTCGTAAATCTTAGTCTATTAAGTGTGATATTTCACCTAGTAGACTTTTTTGATGCCCTAAAGGGGGCTTAACAAACAAATGAGTGTTAGAATTGGAAACGGAAAACTCTCTAACGAAATATTAGACAAGCTGATGAAAGATAAGGTTTCCTCTACGGAGATTGATCTACTTTTATACCTTGCTCTTAGACAGGATGCTTTTGGTAATGTTGATGGAGTTTATTACAAGGACACCTATATAAATCTCTTGGTATCTAAGCAGAGCTTTTACAATGCCAAGGATGGTCTTTGTGATAAAGGCTACATACTTGATAAGGATGTTAATGCTGATTACTTTAATTTCCGTATTCTTAATAATAAGTTTACTAATAAAGCTGATGATAAAAAGGGATACCTTAATATAAACGAGGATTTTCTTTTCTCTGCTGAATTTAAAAAACTAAAGGCGAATGAAAAGAAGTTATGCCTTAAATTACTTCAAATATACCAAATGCCTTCGACTCAACAATATGGACTCCCTGTTTATCCAGAAACTATTGCCTCTTGGTTAGGGATCAAATCTAAGTCCATGGCTATTATATATAACTACTGTGAGAATATCAGCCAATTCTTCCCTAATGATCGTAAGGATGGGAAGGAAGGTACTTTAATTCAATTTTTACCCAAGGCTTTTCAAGTGCGTACTTATCAGAATAAGTCTATCAGAGAGCATTATTTGGAACATAAGATTAAGCATATATGCAGAATTTACAGGGTGAGCTATACCATTAGGGATATTAAAGACCTTATTATTCTTCTAGCCCAATATGCTAAAAAGGGGATTGGTAAGCTATACTCTATTATTTGTGATGTGCTAATCCAAAAGAGAAGTATTGAGCCTAGATTGATTAATTTCTTAATAAACCTTTCTGATAAAGAAAAAAAGGCTCTTGCATCTTTGGCGAATGGGAACTACATAAAGGCTTTGGATCGGCTCGGGATACCTATTAATATAGGTTTTGATTTATTCACCTCTCCCCTACCTAGTGTTGTTGGGATTGATACATAAAAATTTTAATTTGAGCGATATTATTTAGTTCGGATACTTATTTTTTTATTAAAAATCCATACCTTTCTGCCTTTTCAGACCTACTACGGTAGGTTACTTTGTCATGCCTTCATTTTTTGGAGGCATTTTTTTATTGCCTCTACCTCTCCCTTTTTCTACCTCTTTTTACCCTCAATTTAATCATTAAGTACACAAAGCACACAAAAGAAAGTTAAAAAACTTTATTTGATAGCCTTTCAACTGTAGGTTTTCTAGCATTGTAGCTTTTCAACTGTGGATAGTCTAATGTTGTAATTTGTTCAAATGTGAACTTTCTAAAAATGGTTTTTGTTAACTTGTATGTATTCCAATATTAAAACTTCCCTCAATTCCCCTACCCCTTGATTTAAAGGCTTTTGAAGGCTCTTTTATCAGCGAGGTAATTATTTCTATTCTTTTAATAATTCTTTCTATATGTTTTATAATTCTTATTTTTTATATAGAACAATCTTTTTTTAACAAAAGAAATTAAAAAATCTTAATGCGAAATTGTATTAACTTTATTTCTCAACTCTAAGGTTAACATCAGCTACTTAACGCCCTTATTTATCGGTTATTCGAGTCAATTACTTATACTTTAGGTTAAATTTTCTTAATGCAGTGATATTAATACTTGCTTTAAGCAAGTTCCCCTACTTCTTAAAGCAAAGTTAAAGTGAAGGTTAGTTTTTTTTACCTCTTATCTGCTACATAGTAGTATGGATATAGTTTTCCTATACAATACCCTCCCCTGCTCTATTGGGTGTATAAATAAATCACTTCTGATGAAAAGCTCTTGCTATTTCTCTCTTGTTTTATTATTGTTTCTATACCTAAGAGGTACTTATTTTAATTATCAATTTACTTATAAGTCAATTATTCATCCTTGTTTCATTGACAACACAATAGAAATGTTGTATAATTATATATATACAATTAGTTGAGATTGATTTGATTGGAGGGTTTCGTTATGTATGTTCATTGTTCATGTTGTGGCGAAAAACTAGACTTGTTGACATTGGTTGAGAATATAGATTATTTTATCGTAAAAGAAAATGAAAATGACGAAGAATATTTTTTATGTGCTGAATGTCATTAATAGAGGGAGGTTAATTAAATGAGTTTTAAGTTTGCTTTAGTCGGGGATGTGCAACAAAGAAAGCAATCCCCCGAAAATAGGCTTGATGATTTCTACGAAACCTTAAAGAGCAAGATTAAAGAGATCGTTGATAAAGGGTATTCTGAACAGGTAGATGCTTTCTTACTAGCAGGAGATTTTTACGATATACCAATGCCCTCTATGTCGGTAGTAACAGAAACAACTAGGCTCTGGCTTAATGGTATTGATATATCTAAGGTACTTGCTAATCCATACAAAAATCTTACTCAAATGGCTAAACTTCAAGAGGATTATGAATACATAGTTAATCAAATTGTGAAAATCTATGATGTTGCCATGGATATCTCTAATCCAGAGGATAGACAAAAGAAACTTTATAAAGACATAGAATTATTGGTTAATGATATTAAATCCAAAGAACTTATTTTGCTAGAGGATGCTAAAAACATTAAACATATCATTGCTAAGGAAATTAACAAGGTAATTCCTCTGATAACTGTTGCAGGGAATCACGATCTTTATGGAAATTCAATTAGCACGATAAACCGTACAATGCTCGGGTTTTTAATAAATCTTGGCATTTTAAGATTAATCACTAAGGATAATCCTTACATAATAACGAAAAATGGACTATCTTGTGCTATTACAGGAACATCATACCACTCTGATATTGATACAGAAGGCTTTGAGAGTGATTACATCATAGATAAGAAACTTGGAGATAAGCACATACACATAGTCCATGGCATGTTACATCACAAGTCCATGGGAAGTAAGATAAGGCATACTACTATTGATAAAATAGCCTCTACCCTAGCAGATTTTACTTATGCAGGGCATGAACACAATGGGTTTCCCCTTACAGAGAGGGATGGAAGGTACTATTATAACTCTGGGGCTATACCTCGTCTATCTATTGCAGAGGTTGAGCGTATGCCTAAGATTGGTATTTTATCCCTTGGAGAAGATACCTTTAATCTACAAGAATACTTCCTTAAATCAGCTAAGAAGGGTGAGGAAATATTAGACCTTTCAAAGAAAGCTAATGAAAAACAAAAAGAGGAAGAATTTGCAGAGTTTAGACAGGCAGTTAAGGATGCAGGGAAAATTGAGGGCTACAATGTATTAGAGATCGTCAATTCCCTAGCCTCTAACAAAAAAATTAAAACTAAGGTTAGAGATAAAGCCTTAGATATGGTATCAAGAGCCATGGAAAAACTAGACGATAGGAGGTCTGAACAATGCTAGAAGAACAATTACAGGATATACCACAAGAAAGTATTAATCTCCTAGAGCTAATTGAACAGACTATTAAGTCCTATGGGGCTAATAATAAGTTTAAATTTGCCATAGCTGAAAATTTTGAGTGTCATAAGTACACACATATAGACTTCTCGGAGAATATGACCGTTTTCGTTGGAGAGTCCTCTAATGGTAAATCCTCTTTTATGAGGATGCTTGATTGGGTACAGTACAACTCTATTAGAGGCGATAAACACATTACTACAGGAGAGCGTGAATGTAGAGGAATTATCGGTACTTTTAATGGGTTTATCGTCAAAAGAGAGATTACTCCCTCTTACAACAGATACTATATTACCCATGAGTCTTGGGATAAAGAATATATACTAGAGGGTTTTGGTGTCAATGTACCTTATGAAATTCAAGTTGTTTTAGGGGCTTTTAAGGTAAAAATTGATGATAAGAGGCATAATGATCTTAAACTAAATTATTTAGAGCAAGGACAAGGTTGGTTTTTAACATCAGACCAATATCCTTCTACTACTAAAGCTAAAGCAGTTGGGTTACTCTATGGGGTACATTACCTAGACCAAGCTATAAAAGATACTAAATATGAGCTTGATAAAGTTAATAAGAAAATATCTAGTACAGAGGATGAAATAAAAATATTAAAGGAAAAAGCAAAAGCCTATGATTACTTAGATGATTTAAAAAATAAAATCGAACTTGTAGAAAAGGCTTATAAGGAAGGTGTTAAATTAAAAAACCTATCTGATAAACTAATGGATTTAAACATTAAATATACAAAGGCTTGTAGCGACTACGAAAATACAGTTAATCTTCTTAGCAGGATTGATGAAAGGAAGATTAATAACGCAGAAATGCTTGTTAGCGAGATAAAAGAAAAGCTTTCTAAGTTAAAAAACCTCTCTCGACTTTCTAAGGATTATAAATTCTCCATACAGGAGATAATGACTAGCACAATAACCATTGAAAGAGGAAGGATATCAGCAAAGGCAGACAAGTTGATTAAAGAGATCGAAGAAGATATCCAGAGGTTAAAGCGATTATCCAGATTAAACAAGAACTATTCCAAAACAAAAGAAAGTATAAAAAAAGCTGATGAACACATAGCCCTTGAAGATAGCATTAAAAAAGCAGATGGTTTCTTAGGTGTTGCTATAGAAAACCTTAGAAAAGGTTCAAAACTTATTCCTCTATCCAAGGAACTTGCCTTAAAAAACAAGCAAATAGTGAATTGCGACAGAATTATTGATACGAACCAAGATATTAAACTAGCTGATGAAAAGGCTAAGGAATTAAAGAATGAGATCGGCAGAATGAAGAAATTACAATCTTTAGCTCTACCCTATCACAAGGTAGTTGATGAACTTGATAAGTTAGAGGCTATTTTAAGTAAGACCCAAGATATTTATAAAGCAGAAGAACGATTTAAAGGGGCATATAACCTCTTTGATAAGATTAACCGACTTATACCTCTATCAAGCAATTATCGTGAGGCTATGGAGAAATTAGAAAGCCTAAAGCCTCAATTAGACCAAGAGGTTAAGTTAAAGAAATTAGATAAACTTCTACATCAAGTTGAGGTACTTTTCTCAAAGCATGAAACCCTCTTAAAGTTAAGAGAGGAATTAGTTAAAGTAAAGGATAACATTATTAAAGAAAATGATGTAATTACTGAAAAGAAGAAAGAACTAGAAGGCTTAATATCAAAGTATGAAGGTGTAATTAGAGAACTTGGTGTATGCCCTCTATGTAGAAGTGAAATCACAGAGGATGTTGTCGGTCACTTGACATTAGAGCTTAGAAGGTAGGTGTCAAATGGAGATAGAAAGAAAATTTTTGCTTACTGAAAAGACTATATAATCTAGAACTATGGAAATTCAACTCCTGTTTGGTTTGGGAGGGAATTACCTGTGATGAAGGTTTTAAAAATAGAAACCTTCCCATGAAGGGATTTAAAAGAGTCGGTTAAAAACTAATAAAAATCAGAAAGGGTGCTTTGAATGAATAATCAAATTGAAAACTTAAATATCGAGGAAAAGGAAAAAGAATTAAAGTATTATGATAAATGTATAAGTGCTACTAAGACATTGGTTGATGTAGCCAAGGACAGAAAACAGCAACATGAAAAGAGAAAAACCGAATTAGAGGATGAAATTAAAGCAGAGAATGTTGATCCAGAGAAGATTGATGAAGAAATCGTTAATATCTTTGAGGACTTAGACAAGGTAATGTCAGAGGTTAAAGACCTAATCCCATTTGACCTTTTAAAAGAACTCGGCAAATTACCTAGCAGAGAATAGGAGTGGCACTTATGAATGTTGAAAGTTTAGAGGATGTGAAATTATACCTTGATACCATGAAAGAGCTTTATCAGAGTGAGCAAGGGAAAAGAAAACAAATTCTTGAACTAATAGTTGAAAAGGAAAACTCCATAAAAGAAGGCTTAGAGGAAAGAGAAATCCTCGGGGAAACATTGATATTACTTCAAGAGGCATCCGTAGAGGCTAGAGAGCAAAGCGTTCAGACAATGCAAAATCTTGTTACACGACCTCTACAATATGTGTTTGAGGATAATACGAGGTTTGAAATAGATATGAAAACCAAGGGCGAAAATTCAAGTGCTGATTTTAGTGTGGTTACAGAATTTGATTATGGAGTTGTCCATGCAGACCCTAAAGGCTCGGCAGGGGGTGGGAAAGGAGATATTACTGCTCTTGCCCTGTTAACTACTCTAAACTGTTCAGTAGGCACTAAGATTACTGCCCCATTAATCGTTGACGAGCCTTCTAAGTATGTTTCTCCTGCTAGTAAAGCCCTTAACGTAGGGAAATTCCTTAGAGAAATATCAGTTGCTTTTAATAGACAGGTAATTCTATCTACTCATAAGCACGATATATCAGCTATTTCAGATAGAGCCTATTCCTTTGTTATGAGAAATGGTATTAGTGAGGTTACAGAGGTTACAGATAACCTAGAAACGGTTTAGTAAAAGAAAAAGGGTATGCAACTTTATATGACTGATATAACTTGTGGTGATAAATTTTGCATGAATTGTACGTATTGGAATAAAGGGAAATGTTCAAAATTCAATGCTTTTAGAATAGGAAATACAGTTACTCTTTGTGACTATTTTAATGGTAAATTAGAAAGTGTTGATTGGAGTAAGGCTTATCCAGTAGGTTATAGACCAAGTACATTTTCAAAAAAATAAGGTTAAGTATTAAAGGAGGAATTAATAGTGATAGAGTTATTTGGTAGAGAACTTACAATCGAACAATTAAAAAGTTTTGTTCAAGTGCAGGAGGTTGAAGGAGAAGTAAAAATTCCTAAAGATTGGGTATTAGAATTGATTGACTCGGCACAAGAAAACGAAAAATTAAAGGAAAGATTGCAGATAAGTCCATATGGAGATGATAAGATTGACGAATTAGAAGAAGCATTAGAACATTGCAAATTTCAATTAAAACTAAAAACAGATGAACTCACTAAATTGAAAAATGAAATTGCAAAACTCTACAAAGCAGTTTGTAGGGTATATGATACAACAGATGATATCAGTGCTAAAGAAATATTAGATAAATATATAGGCAAGTTTTAATTATTTAAATGGGAGTTAGTCTTTTTAGATCGCTTTTTAGACATTCCTCTGATAAAAGGATTATTTCTTTTAATTGTTTTGGCTTTTAATTTCTATGGCATTTACCTTGCCTTTAACCTACTCTATCCTAAGAAAACCAAACTAGGAAGTGAGTTTTTAAGGAAAACATATATGTTAGATATGACACCGAATAAATTAAAAAAATAAAAGATTAAGCCCTCGCTTTAAGTGGCTTGGGCTTATCTTCACTTTTTACTTAATATATTCAAGAAAAGCCTTAGTCTTTATATAATTTTCCTGTTTTATGATTAAATAGAGATTTTTTATTACTTTAAGAGATTTGTATTTAATTATAAAGCATTAAACAGTAAAAAACGGTTGTTTAAATACTTGATATAACTAGGTTTTCTAAAACATACACATTGTAAAACCGTTAATAACGGTTAAGAATTAGAAAATTTACTTCAAGAGTAGAATTTTGTGGGAAATACCCCCTACATTAAGTGGGAAATAGTCAGAAAATACATCAGATTAACTAGAAAATTCTATTCAGTAAATATAATAACCGTAAAAAACGGTTGCTTAAAATAACTGTTACCACTATATTTCAAGAACAATGAATATTATAAAACGGTAAAAAACGGTTTAATAAGTTTTGGTGGGAAATATTTAAAGTTAATATTTAATAAAAAGTCGGGAGGGGCAAAATGGATAAATCTCTTAATGAAAAAATTAAAGTAATAAATGAATATCTTAGAACAAAAGAAAGTAAAAAAATATCCAACAATGAATTAAGAAAACTTATTGAAGATAGCGTTGGCAGTTTCAAAGTTCCAGATAGGGGCATAGGAGTAGAAAAGTATACGAAAGATGGTATTTTAGGGGTAGATGGGTCTATAAGTAATGTTGGGGCGACTTTCCCTTATGTACTAACGCTGATTAGGGCTTACACAATGAATACGAAAGCAGACAAACAAGGGAATATGGAGAAGGTAGAAGAAGTATTTTGCCCTGTGTACGCCCAAGATAGAATTACCTTAGAAGATATGGTCGCAGAAGTAGATGGCTCAATAACCATGGAGAACGCTTTTCATAGATATACTAAGGATAGAATGGCAGAGCTAGAATTAATGAGTGCCATGAAAGGAATAGAAAGGTTTAAATCTAAAATTATACTAATGGATGGTGGCTTTTATAGATTTGAAATTACATGCCCTACACTATGGAAGGAGTTTAAAGCTCTCTGCCTAAAGACAGGCACATTGGCAGTAGGTGTAATAGAGGAAGTATCTACGCACAAAATATCTAAGCTATTAATAGATGATCTTCCTGCTAATATGAATAAGGATTATGACAGAGAGTTGTTATTCGGGGCTTTAAAAGTAGGGGAATGGTTGAAGGTCAATGATGATATAGAAATCAAGAAAGGATACTATACATCATTTGCTCGTTTCTCTAAACATCCACAAGTTATAGGAGTAGACTTCTTGAAAGAGCAAATGGATGAAGTCGATACAACAATGGATTTAATAGCCTCGTTAACTCCTATAAATAGTAGAGGCGTTCCTATTTGGATTGATATGGTGGATGCTAATGTTAGGTTCACCCAGAAGGAAACGGATGTTTTACTAAGCTCAATGGATATAGATATCAGAGAAAAGTTTATTATTGCAAATCACGACAGGAGGCAATATTAAATGTTTAATGTAGGAGATAGAATAAGAGAACTTAGGGGACTTGCAAAACTAGAAAGCAGAGATTTAGCTGAAATGTTAGAAGTTTCACCTAGTTATGTATCATTGTTAGAGAATAATAAAAGACTTTGCTCTTTAGAGAGAGTAGAAAGCATCTGCAAAGCTCTTGGGATAACTTTAGCAGATTTCTTTAACACAAAAGAAAGTGAAAAAATATCTGATGAAACTGAAATTGATTATAAAAGAATTTAATTAAAAAGGAGAAAACAAATGAACGGAAATTACGAGTTTTCATTAAGCAGAATTACTAAAGAACAAGTGTTAAATGGAATTATCTATTTTAGCATACCTAGAGCTGATGTATTGAATATGAATTTTAAGAACATAGACAATACTTTTAAGGTTTTTAGAGAGTGTAAACATAGAGCTAGAGGGAAAATAATACTTACTTTTAGTGGATATGAGTATACTGCTGATGAAATTTTTGAAATTCCAGAGATCAGAGAGTATGTGACTGAACTACTGAATAGATACTCCTACCTTTTCTACTTCTTATCTGATATAGATAACAATAGTCAAATCATTTTAGCTTGTTTATGCGACATAGAAACGGTTTATCTGGGAGAGAAGAAACAAACTATTTCTGAAATTTTTTATAGTGGAGGGCATAGGGATAATATTGGTATAAAATACAATCTAAATGATACCCTTGCTAGAAGAATTACAGAGGAAACCATTAAATACGGTAAAAGCGTAGGAGATAAAGAGAAACAAGTAACTAAGGTACTAAAAAACCTCTTTGATTTCTCTCCTAAAAAGACCAAGTATAAAGAAAATCCATTTGGAAGTATTCAAGAGGCTTTCTTTGAAACAAGCAAGAGGCTATGGATGGCGTTTAATGATGAATTTAAAGATAAGGAAATGATATCGTACCTTGAAATTGAAAGTTTTGCAGATAGGTACTTCCATTATATTACTAATGTAGTAATCCAAGGCTATTTATCTGTTCCTGTTCTAGTTGGAAGGGATAAGCCATCTAATATATTCGTAGTGCATGATAAAGCCTATGGAGTTGTTTGTGAAAAATGTGATACTTCTTTAGTTCTTGTTATTAAAGGTGACTTTGAAACTGATGTAACACGACTAAATAGGATGGTTTTCCTTCCATCAGCAGAGATATTTATTCAAAACAATGTGACTCCGTTTGACGAGGCATTTTTAAAACAAGTACCTGTACCAATTAATCCAGATAGAGATAAGTGGTATTGTCCTTTTTGCAGAACGGTACACGATTTTAAATATGATAAAGATACAGGGTTGAGTTATTAAAAAAGTGGGGGAGAGGGTTAAAATGAGTGAAAAATGCTTTTGTGGTAGTGGACTAGAGCAGAGCCAATGCCATCCAGATATTCATAAAGATAGTGTGATAGCAAAGACATACAACCTATATAACCGATTAGACAATGCAGTAAATGAATATTTTCAGAAGAATGATATTGAGCCATACTGTAGGGCAGGATGTTCGTATTGTTGCCATGATTTCTTTTTTATATCCGACATTGAATTTGATATTATCATAAAAGAATTAGAGGGATGGAGTAAAAATAAGGTTAATCGTTTATTCCAGAAGGTAGAAAGCTCTTGGAAAAAATTTGAGAAGAAGTATCCAATGGTAGTCCATGACTTTCAAGTACAGAAATTTACCTCTACACAGTTGATGAATGAGTTAGATAGGGCAGATATAATCAATAAAACATCAATCCCTTGTCCTTTTTTAGATAAAGAGGATAAATGCTCTATATACAATGTAAGACCCTTTATATGTAGATCGTTTGGCACTACAAAGATAACTATTGACCTTGGAGTAGTGAATTATAATATATGCGAGTTGATTAATACCCAAGGACAATACGATAAAAACAAGTTTGCAGAGGCTACAAGCCTATCTGATGAAAGCAAGGATTTAGTAGACACCATATTTGATGCCAGAACTAACGGAAGGCATTACAAAAGAGGGGCTACTATCCTATATCATGCGTATAGACACTTTATTAGATATAAACAAGGGTTTAACATATTAAACCATGATTACAAATTCAATAAACCTATAGGGGAATATTTCAGATACATGGCTAGTAAGATTGGGAAGTAATACAAAGGAGGGTTTATATTGAGTATGCAAATAGTAGGTAATACCAACAACCAAGAGGTTTGGGTAGCATCTGTTGAGAGGAAATTTAACATAAATGAATATTTGATTGTAGAGGATAAGGATAACAACAATCCTGTTTGTGAAGTGGTTGAAACTAGCTCTTTCAATAAATTTGTTCCTCTTGTTAATGAAAAATCTGGAATACTTGATGATGTGGTTAAGGAAAACCTATCAAGGTATGGTTTTAATTTAGAGGAAGAAACAATCAACCTTGCAAGATTGAAGGTAGTAAAGGAATTAGCAAGACCTATTACTGTAGGCTCGAAAGCTAGACTTCCAAAATTTGAAGAAGTAGAGCATTTATTGATGAAAAAACGCCCAGATAAGGGGCTAACCCTTGGGATTATTAGAGGAACGGAAGAAATGCAAGATAATTTACCTTCCGATATCAGTAATGTGGCTATGCTTTATAAGGATAGAGTGGGGGTATCAAATCAAAAAGGAGTACCTTTTGTGTTTGACTATTACCAACTAGCTCAATACCCTCACATATTAGTCACAGGAGGGTCGGGTGGAGGTAAAAGTTATGGAGTCCGAGTCTTGTTAGAAGAAAAAATGGAGAAGAAGATACCAATGGTTATCTTCGACCCTCACTATGAGCTTGATTTCTCTGAAAGTTTTGATGGGTTACCGAAAGGATATGAAAGAAACTACAAGAAAGATTTTCAGATAGCGTATGTTGGGAGAGATATAGGGGTAGATTTTACTGAACTTACTACAGAAGAATTAAGCAGTTTATTATCAGCCCCTAAGTCTATAACCTCTACAATGGAAACTGCCCTAGCAGTAATACATGAAAAGGGAGATACCCTTACAACTTTCCAGAATAAAATAAGCAATCTAATTGCTATTTATACAGATGGTACAGGAAAAACGGATATTAAGGTTAACGAAGGTGATAAAAACGCAATTAAAGCCCTTGATTTATATAATAAGACCAAGAAGGAACTTGGAACAAGTGCTTTGATGGCTCTATCGGGAATTTCTTGGAGATTAGAAAATGTAAGAGGAACAGGGATATTTAACTGTAATGTAAATCTTGTTTATGATATGTTGCTAAGAAGAAAAACAATAGTTGTCAGAAGTAATATAAGGCTTTTAAGAACATTTGCAGGGTATCTTATCAATAACCTCTACAAGAAAAGAAGAACATATATAGATGGGTATAATACTCTTACCCCAGAGGAATTTAAACAAAAGAATATTGAAAAATTCCCACCATTCGAGATATGTATTGACGAGGCTCATAATTTTGCTCCCAGAAGTGTAGGAGAAGTAGAAAATATGACACCTACTAAATGGATCATAAGGGAAATTTCATCTGAGGGTAGAAAATATGGGATTAATCTTATATTAGTTACCCAAAGACCTAGTAATTTAGACACCACAATCCTTGCTAACATTAACACTAAATTCATATATCGTACCAACAATTCCTATGACTTAGATACCATAGCCAAAGAAACAAGTTTAACAGGGGCAGAAATTGACAGGCTAAAATACTTTGAAAGTGGTAATTGTTTTATAAGCACAGCTATAATAGGAAGAACTATAGCAGTAACAACAAGGGTTTCTAAAACAAAGTCGCCACACCTTAGAAATCCTTTTGATGAATTAGACGAGTATGGTAAAGAGGATACAAAACTAAAAGAAATACTTCTAAAATATTTACCTCTTGGAGATATGAATTTATCTTTATCTCATATTAGTATAAATAAGGAAATGGGAAGAAGTGTGCCTCAAAAGGAAATATTAGACACATTAGATGATATGTATAAAGGAAAAATGGTAGATATTGAAATCACACCTATAGGAGAAAGATATATTAAAAGGGAAGAATAAAAAAGGCATTATGCCTTTTTTGTTTTATTAACAAGAAATATTACAAAAAAGGCACTATGTCTTTTTTTGAGTAAAAACATTTTAACCAATTTAATTCTCAAAGTTATTCATTAAAATACTTTTTAATTTAACTTTTTGCTATTTTCAAGACTTGTTTTTTATATTATTAAAAATATATTATAACTTTAGTTATAATATAACTCGACAACTATTGACATTTCAAAAAATAAAAAATACACTTTAAGTAACAATTATATATAAGGAGTGAGTGAGTTGAGTAAGCCAAAAATATTCCATGAGCGAATTAAAAAACTTAGGGATGATATTGATTTTACCCAACAAGACTTAGCAGACGAGTCAAAAGTAAATGTAAGTATAATCAAGCAAATCGAAACAGGAAGAACAGGAACTTCAAAAGAAAATATGGAAATGATAGCAAAAGCCTTAAACGTACCTCTTGAAGAAATATACATAGGGGATTATAGAGATACAAAAATTATAACTGTACTTAATTCAAAAGGTGGATGTTCTAAAACAACAGTAGTAGGGAATTTAGGTTATGAATTGGCATTACAAGGGAATAAAGTATTGTTGATTGATGCAGACCTACAATGTAACCTAACATATTCATTTAAAATGGATTTTCAAAAAGACAAAAGCATCTACAAAGCATTAATAGACTCTGATGATGAAATTAATCCAAGTAATATTTTTGATTTTATCCAACCTACAGGATATGAAAATCTTGACATCATAATTAGTGATTTTGAAATGGCTACAGTTGAACTAGATCTAACTCTGAAAAGTTATAGAGAGTCAATTATGGCTAGATTGATTAAGCCTCTGATTGGAAAAGGTGTCTATGATATCATTATTTTTGATTGTAACCCTATGTTGGGTTTACTTAATCAGAATATCCTTTCTATAACAGACAAACTGTTAATTCCTGTTGAATTATCACCTTTTGGTGTGATGGGGCTTGATGTTTTATTTAGATTTGTAAGAAAGGCACAAAGGGTTAATACCAATCTAGAGATAATGGGCATACTTAAAACTAAAGTAGATAAGAGATATAGTATGACAGAGAAAGCAGAAACAACACTACAAACTATATTTGCTAAAAGCAAAATACCTATATTAAATTCTTATATTCCAACAGACTCTAATATTCCTAAATCACAATGGGATAGATTACCTCTTGATATGTTTATTAAAAATAAAAATGTAAATAGTAGAGCAAATAAACAGTTTAAATCCTTAGCAAAGGAAGTGTTAAATTATGAATAAAAATAAAAATATAGGGCTTGATGAAGGAGCTATGCAATTGATTGAGAATATATCAAGTGCTATTGAAGGTGACGAGGAAGAAGAAATACTATCGTTTAATAAGATGCAGAGTGACACAAATGTAAAACTTATATCATTGGATATGTTAGAAGATGCTCCTGCTGAATGGAACTTTTATAAACCTCTCCCAGACCCAAAATTTCAAAGCATGAAAGAGTCTATTATAGAGTCTGGATTATTTCATCCTATATTAGTTTGGGAAATAGAAGAAGGCAAGAGGTATATGATCTTATCGGGGCATAATAGAAAGAGAGCCTATGAAGAACTTTTAAAAGAAACTGGAGAAGAAAAATATGAACGTATATCTGCAAAGGTTATTAGAACACGCACAATGACCGAGCAGAAAGCTAAAGCTATTGTAAGTATAGGAAACTATGCACAGAGGAATGTTAGTGCTACAGAGGAATTTGAAGCCTTGAAAGCTATTTATCTCTATAATAAAGAGGAATTAAATATTAAAAAGAAAGCTGAAAATTATGAGAAAATAGAAGAAATGACAGGTAAAGACTTAACTACAATCAAGAGGATATTAAATCTTGGAAGGTTAATCCCAGAGCTTTTTAATATGGTAGGTGGAGACAAACAAATTTCTTGGGTGTCAGCCCAAAGACTTGTAACTTTAAGTGAAGAAGATCAGCGTTGGTTATATGAAAACTATAAAGATAAATTAGATAGCAAAAAAGTTGCAAAAATACGTAAATGGATGGAAAGAGAGACGATTAAACAAATTTTTGAGGAAAGCAAGAATGAATACAAAGGTGTCACTATCTATATTCCTAAAATTCTAGAAAAAGAGGTAAAAAAGATTGTTAGACAATGGGAGAAAGCTAATCAAACCACTTGGAAGTACGAAAAACAATCAGAAGAACAAATATTGAAATATTAATACTGTAGTTTTGACCTCACAATATATGTATTGTATAATTATCGTATAAAAACTTTAATTATGGATATATATAGGAAAGAGGGGTCAAAGTGAACGGGATTAAAATAGAAACTGAAAAAGATATTCAACTTTTAAAAACTATAGCAAAAACAGGACTGATTACAGAGGATTTATTACCTCTATTAAAAATCACTAGACAGAGGCTCTATCAATATATACAAAGTGGCTATATTAAAAAAAGAGGAACATTTTTAATTTATGGATCATTAACTAATGTTTATACTTTAACAGAACAAACTAAAAAACGTATGAAAGGTGACTTTTTAATAGACCTTTATAAATCAGATACATCCCAGCTTGAACATGATTTTGTTCTGACTAAGGTTTATTTGTATCTCTCATATGAGGAAAAAGAGAGTTGGGAAACTGAAAATAGCTTATTACAAATATATCGAGATTGTGAAAAAACAACAGATGGTTTATACATATCAAATAGAGGAAAAAAAATAGGAGTAGAAGTAGTAACAGACTCGTATAGTAAAGAGGAAATAGAAAAGAAAAAAGAGTTTATTCGCAAATATTGTGATGATTATATTATGATACACACACATAGGGATATTGAATATGAGCTATAAATACAACTAATATTTGTATTAGCATATTATTTAAGTCAAAGAATTATATTTGATAAAATACAGTACAAGGAGTTTATATATTTATGTTTTTTGGTATATTTGAATTAATATGTCTTTTTATAGGTGGTTATATAGGTATAAAAATGAGTAGAAAACATTTAAAAATTAATTAAGTAGTTAGAAGGTGTGTAATTTTGAATACTACATATTTTTCAAATAAAAACTATGAAGTTCCTTGTAACATTTCCCCCAGAACTGCCCATAAATATTTAAAAGTCATTAACTATGGGTATGCTAAATATTTAGATATAATATATTATTGTGATGGATTTGCTATGTATAAACAACTAGAAAAACTTATAGCGAAAATGGATGGAAAAAATAGAAAAGAAGAAAGTAATAGAAAGGTTGCACTAAAAGCCATAAAAGAGTTAGCTGACTTAGGTTTTATAGGAACACATCATATAAATCAAAATAAATTTCTATATCTTAAAAAACCTGCCTTTGCTCTTGTTACAGGTGACTATAAAAACTCTAGCAGGATAAATTTAACTAAAGATTTAAAGAATGATAAATTCAGAATAGCAATTCTTAAAATGGAATTTTTAATTGAAAATGATGAACTTATACACAATAAGAGCATGATGTATCATTTAAGAACGATTACTAAGCAGATTAAGAAAAGAATTATAGATACTAATAATAAATTCGGTTATTCGTTAGAGTGTATAGACGAAATTTTAAAAATTAATGACTATTTACAAGTTAAAAACTACCTAGAAGAACATCCAGAGTATAGGTACAAATTAGATATAATAAGAACATTATGGGTAGAACTAGGAGATATCTATAGAAAAATGGTATTACAAAGAGAAACTGTTTCTGTTCAACCTGTTTATTTTAAAACATTTATACAAAGCAACGGACAAATTATTCTACATTATATTCCAAACATAATTATTTTTGATGTAAGCAAAGATAAAAAGTTTTTCAAAGATAAAACAACAAAGTTATTTGAGGCTTTTTATAAAATAGAGGGTAACGCTTTAAGAGGCATACATAATACTTATATTAAAAGTAATAGGACTTCAATGGGATATGAAGGAGAACATCATATAGGATATACCATAACTCTTATAGGAGAAGATTTAGAAGTTCTAAAGGAGAAAAAAAGGGTAATTGATGAAGTTATAGGAAACTCGGCTAATACTCCTGTTATGGATTATACAGAAATAGAGGCTCTTGATACAGGGGAATACTTGTATCATGCTAGTAGAAAAGGTAACAGTTATAGCCAATCACACAATGAACGAATTGAACGCATAATATTAAAGAAACTAAAAGAGATAGAAAGTAGCAGTAGAAAGGAAAGACAAGAAAGGTTACAAAAAGAGAACGAGGATTTTGGGAAAGATTTATTGGATTTTGTTAAGAAAAATAGCTGATTGTAGAAGGGTACAATGCTTAGAGCGTTGTATCCTTTTTTAGTTCGCCCAGCATGGGCGTAGTCTAATCGGTGTAAGTCCGTAGTGTACCCTGATAGTGGGAAACACATAGCCAATGACAAGGGTGTCCGCCGTGAGGTGGAATCTGAAGGAAGTCGGATGGCAAACCTCTGGTCTGACGAACAGAAATCACATATGAGGCATGGTATATCGGGTAAGGTTGCTAAACAAACTGAAGCCCTATAACTATCCGAAGGTATACTGTGTAAATGTGGCAGATAGGTGGAGGAAAAGATTACGTACCTTAACTGGGGAGGTCTACATGGTACGCTTTGTAGAGTGATGAAATTTCACCCCATAGTAACCCATATCGTAAGGTATGGATTGAACATGTAGAAGTCAGTTCGAGTCGTAGTACCGTAGAAGTCTATGAAAATAGATGGAGGAAAGGACTTGACGGTTGGGATAAGACAGACACTACTTTTCTGATACTTGAAGATAGCAGTTGCTCGAAAGAGGTTACTTATATGAGGGTAGGTTGGAAACCGATAGTAAAAGATAAGAACGCTTAGAGTTAGGAGCAGGTAGTGCAAGGCATAGGCACATCTTTGAACAACTGAACCGCCGTATGCCGAACGGCACGTACGGTGGTGTGGGAGGACGGCGGTTAGCCACCGCCTTCTACCCGATTTTCATAGATCAAAAAAAGGGTCATAAATCTTGATTAAATGCCTGTTTAAATAACAATACTTTAGAAGATTTATTTATCAGAGTGTGGTTTTTAAATAAAGTTTGATTCTTTTAAAAAAGTTTGATCAAAATATGTAAATAAATTCAACTAAAACGTTGATTTTTCAATAAATTGCATCAAAAATGATCAAACTTTTTTTAATAATCTACCTGTTGTTTTTAGCGAAA
>JAALLR010000014.1_pt1 | contig 99784 bp, 86 predicted proteins | sample 7245931 | NCBI WGS metagenome assembly JAALLR01 (sample SAMN13049201, study PRJNA578106) | oil field metagenome | isolation source: filtered produced water from oil reservoir B9 | place: USA:offshore Texas | collected 2016 | reverse complement strand
GTTAGCTGTTAGCCTTTTTAATATTTAACTGGTAAAAGTTTGTAATTTCTTGCATCCCTTCAATTTACTTTGTTTTATACCTACAATTTTTTTCAAAAAATGTTTGAACTCCTAGACAAATATTTAAAGCGGCTGTAACAGCCGCCATAATCTTTAAACTATATTTTCTCCCATCAGTGGTTTTTCGTCTTCTATTATCTCATAAGTTTCTATGTTTTTTCCTGTAAGCAATTCTATAGCCCTATAGATAGCCGGAGCTGTTGGTGTAGTTCCTCTAGCATTTATATCACGAATTTTGTTTTTTACTAATGCCATATCATCTGTAAAACCATTTAAAACATCTGTCATTTCACCATTTTTTCCCGGGAAGGCTATAACTGAAATTTCACTTTTCCCTTTCCTTGATTGCAATGAATTCATTAAATCCAGTATGCTTTCTCTGGCCTTTTTAAGCTTAGTCTTCATGCTTCCGCTGCAGTCCATGAGTATGCAACACTTCAAATTGATTTCATCGCTTATTTTATCTATATATTCTATAAATTTGCTTCTACTTTTTGGCTCTATATCTTTTAACTCTGTGCCTATGATTTCCTTTAGCTCTTTGTTTACAACAGCGCTTAATGTCCTACTTACGGTTTTTTGAGTCATCATTTGTAATGTAGCACTTAAATTTTCTATATAAGTCAGCTCCCATTCTCCTTCGGCGACTTCAGCTATATTTTTGATTTCCTCAATGGGACTTTCGTCACTTTCATTTCTCCCTGTTATTCCTATAACACTTACTACTATATTATTTTTCCTTGCCTGTCTTGCTGCCATTACGGGATCTCCCCCGATATTGGATTTCCCATCAGTAACAACAATAATTTGTTTTATTTTCATCTCGCCCATATACAATCCTCCCAGCCTATTTTTCTTTACTGTATTGTTGCCATATTTTGGATTGTATATACATTTAAAGGGCTCTTTAACCATATCAACTTTTATTATTTCCTTTTCCATATCTTTGTAACTAGTACCGTCATATCATCCTCTATTCTGTTACCACTTCTTTCTATTGCTGCATTTAATATCTCATCTGCAATAGTTTGAGGATTTCTGCTGTCTATTTCCTTTATGACTTCTATCATCCAATTTGATTTGTTAAGTAGATTTTTGTCGGCATCCAGAACCCCATCAGATATAGTTATTATGAAGTCTCCATCATCCAGCCTTAACTTTTTACTGTCTATCACTATTTCATTTATTATACCTACAGGCAATGATGGGGTATTTATTACTTCAATATCTCCGTTAGATTTCTTTATAAATGAAGGAGCTGCTCCAATCTTTATAAATTCTGTCCTGGCACTATAAAGGTCTATTATAGATAAATCAATGGTAGAAAAAGCTTCATCCAAAGACTTAGACATAAGTACAGAATTAATCGTCTTCAAGGCAATATCTTTATTAAATCCCGCTTCCATCAGCTGCTCTAAAAGTGTTATGGCTGCCATGCTCTCCCGTGCTGCCTTTTCACCAGTTCCCATACCATCACTTAAGGCTACCATATACTTATTATCGTCCAGGTCAAGAACTGAGTAGTTGTCTCCACTAATCCGATCCTTATTTTTTGAAGTCTTAGCTACCCCAGTATTTGCTTTATATTTCTGGGCTTCAATGAGGGCAATATTACATTTACCCTTTTTACTATCAGTTTTACAAAATCTATTTTTTTGTATAAGCTCTTTTCCTATAACTTCCGCCACTATAGGAACTATTGTCTTGTCACAAGCCTTCCTATTATAACAATTTTTCTTTTCAATATTTATCTCAAATTTTCCTTTTTCATCCTCCAGTACCGTAATGTTATCAACTATTATACCTTCTTTATCAAAAGCAACATAAAGGGCATCCTCTACATCCTTTTTAAAGTCTATATTCGTAGTTATTTCATTAGACAATTCTTCAATTATTTCCGAAATACCCTTAAACTGTTCTGAAACAAGTTGTCTCATTTCAAAGAGTTTTTTATTCCATTTGTAATCCACCTTATAGATTTCAAAGGCTGAGTTAATCGTTCTTATTAAATCATCTACCTTAAGGCATCTTTTTCTTAAATAATCTGGGATATTATTTTTATCTAAAGTACCCTTTGCTTCGAGTATAGTTATAGCATCTATCAAGCCGTTATAGGTACTGTAAAAGGAGTTATTCCAACAACTTCTCTTTAAACTACAATTTGTACATATTGAATTAGCAATATTATTTATTATACTTGTGATTTCTTTTTGTTCTACAATTTTTTCCTTCTCTGCAATCTGTGAATATGTCAATGCAAGCTCTGAAAAAGCTATGGAATATTCCTCCAGATGCCCCAGTATCAACTTTTTTATTCTTTCACTGTAAACTTTATCTGTATGAACTAAATTTACCTTAGAACTGATAAATTTTGTCATGTAACTTGATATATTCTTTGGAAGAAGTACAAAAATGGCAAAGGCTATTAGAACTTCCTCAAATTGGATCAATGTTTCTGTAGAACCATTTATATAGAAGGTCAGTATCGAGTTACCCAAGACCATTCCAAGAGATGTTCCAATCTTGCCCATATCTTTGAATATACCAGCCAGAAGTCCAGAAAAGGCATATATTCCTATCATTACTGGCGTTCCTATGGTCGACATGCTAGTAATAACTCCTATAGTTACCCCAACAGCGGCCCCTACCGATGCTCCTCCATTATATGCAAAAATCAGTGTCAAGAAAATTCCTATTATATTCTTCAGCGAGTAACTCCAAATAGTAATATTTGATAACCCCAATACTGCAACTGCTGAAACTATTGCAATACAGATTACTTCCTCATTTGAGAGCACCCTTCTATTAGATTTAAGTGTGAGGGCCGGTATTGCATAGGATAATATGTATATAAACACAAAAACTACAATAGATTCAAAGGCAATCATAAACAAATCATAAAGATAAAAATCCGTTAAAGCCAAATATATGCTTCCCGATAAAAAAGTTATGATCCCAGTGATAAATGATAATTTTACAATATTAAATCTGGTATTTTTAACGATATATTTAAATACTGTATAAGTTAACGCCATTGCAAGTATATATCTATATTTATCAGCTTCTGTAGTCATAATCCCAAGCAATACGCCTAAACCTACGATTCCATTTTTCCTATCTTTAACCATTAGACTAGCAAAAAAAGCAACTCCAAATGGAACTAACCTGTCAAGTATAACTGCCCGTCCTAGTAAAAAAGATAATGCTCCCAAAAATATAAAGTTTTTATTTAATATGTAACTGGCTTGTCCACCTTGTTCAGTGGTTTCTTTAAGAGTCCCTATATTATTAAGTTTGTCCATTGTAAAAAAAACACCTCCTGTTACCTAAAAATTATAACAGGAGGTCTTTGAAATATTTGTCAACATGCCTGCAAAAACCTAAAAAATTTATGACATTTCATATCAATTTTATGCAAAATATATAATTTTTTTAAGTCTTCAACAATGTCTATTCTAGTTCAATATAATATTTTTTGAAAACATTGTAGAACAAAAGCGTCTAGCGACGCATTTGTTGGTTCGTAGTTAGTAGTTGATAGTATATGAAAGTCAGACTTTTGAGACTTATTAGTCAGTCATTAGTTCTTAGTCTTTAGCCCTTGGCAAATTCGGATAAACCGTTTTTCGCTATTCAGTTAGGATCAAGCTTGCGAGCTTTTCCGGTCACCCGTAACCTGTCACCTTTTTTTAAATCTTTTAACTCTTTTTTAGCCGTCATCTGTCATCCTAAAAATGTTTCAACTCATAGACAAAATAAAAGTGCCTCCAGATGGGCACTTTTATTTAAGAACTGGAGCTGGCGATGGGACTCGAACCCGCAACCTGCTGATTACAAGTCAGCTGCTCTACCAATTGAGCTACGCCAGCATCTTATTTGGTTTAATGGCGACCCGGAAGGGACTCGAACCCTCGGCCTCTAGCGTGACAGGCTAGCGTTCTAACCAACTGAACTACCGGGCCATACTTAGCTCTCAGCCCCTAGCTATTAGCTCATGTACAGCCTTTCTTTTAGGTTCTAAAACCTTTAAACTTGCTTTCAAAGTCAGTAACTATTAGCCAGTGGGTATTAGCTTATTTCAATTTGGTGGGCGCAACAGGGCTCGAACCTGTGACCCCCTGCTTGTAAGGCAGGCGCTCTCCCAGCTGAGCTATGCGCCCATGGTAGCGGCGAGTGGACTCGAACCACCGACCTTCCGGGTATGAACCGGACGCTCTAGCCATCTAAGCTACGCCGCCATAATTGGTTGCGGGGACAGGATTCGAACCTGCGGCCTCCGGGTTATGAGCCCGACGAGCTACCAGCTGCTCCACCCCGCGACATTAATACAATTAACAATTGAGACTTTACAATTAAAAGTTTTTATTTTTAGCCTTTAAGGAATGACCCTAAGAAATTGTTAATTGTCAACTGATAATTGACAATTAAATTTGGTGCCGGGGACCGGAATCGAACCGGTACGGTCTTTTAAGGACCGCAGGATTTTAAGTCCTGTGCGTCTGCCAGTTCCGCCACCCCGGCATTTTTATTTGTTAGCGACAAGAAACATATTACTACAATTTTGGCTCTTTGTCAATAGTTTTTAATGAAAGTTTGTTTCCAGTTACAGTAAGGCCAGTTACATATCTTTCTTTTCACTAAAAATATATCCTTCCAGATTATCGTAATCACTGATTATAATTTGTTCTACACCTAAAGCTTTAAGTATTTCATATAGTATAATGCTACCGGCTAATATTATATCTGCCCTTTTAGGCTGAAGGCCCCTTATTTTTTTTCTCGCGTCATTATTAAGGCTTTTAAATCTGTCTATCATATCTTCTATTTCATAAGTTTTCAATTTATAATTATGAACCTTATTTCTATCGTACATATCAAGATTTTGATCTATAGCCGCCAAGGTTGTAACAGTTCCTCCTATTCCAAATACTTCCTCGATATTGTATTCCTTTATCTTAACTATCACATCTCTTAATATTTTTTCTATATCTTGAGCCAAATTATTAAACTCATCATCTGAGATTGGGTCGGTACTAATATGCTTGTCGGTCATTCTTACGGCACCAACATCTATGCTGGTCCTGTATTTTATTTCGTTGCCTACACCTATTATAAACTCGGTACTTCCTCCGCCTATATCTATTACAAGTATATCTTGGGATTTGCTCATATTTCCATAGATTACTCCAGCAAATCCAAGTTCCGCTTCTTTCTCGCCGCTAATTACATCTATTTCCATACCTAACTCTTCTTTGACCCTTGTAATAAACTCATCTTTGTTTAACGCATCCCTAACTGCACTTGTAGCAATAGCTTTTATTTCACTTGCCCCGTAGTCTATAGCCAAATCCTTGAACTTTCTCAAGGCGTCAATACTTCTATCCATTGCATCATCTGACAGTCTTTTTGTCTTGTTTACTCCTTTTCCTATTCGTGTCATTTCCAGCACCTTTGTACTATTTTTTATTTCACCATCTTTAACCTCTGCTAGCAGCATTCTAATGGAATTTGTCCCTATATCTATAACAGCATATTTACTCATAAAGCACCTCCTTAAACAAAGACCGTCTTCGACGCTTTTTCAGTTACATGTTATATGTTGTATGTTTTAAGATTTTGCCTGTGAGCTGTCACCCGTTACCCGTCACCTGTTACCTATTTCCTATCTCCTTTTTCCTCTTATTGCAAATATAAAACCGGGAGTCATATCCCGGTATTATTTCCCATTAAGATTCTTTTCGATTGAACCCATTATTTCTTCTTTTATTCATAGCCTTTTTCATGCCCTTTAACTTCTCATCGCTATCCTTCAAAAAATTAGATAACATGTCTTCAAAGGATTCTTTGGGCTTACTAGGTTTATAGCTTTCGGTCTTCTGGCTACTAGTGCTTTTTTTATTTCCGTTTTCATGGACTTTTCTGATTGAAAGACTTATTTTCCCTTTACCATTGATTTCGATTACCTTAACCTTTACAACTTGATTTTCTTTAAGATAATCCTTTACATCCTTTACATACTCATCTGCTATCTCTGAAATATGACATAGTCCTGTTACACCATCCGTCAATTGTATGAAGGCGCCAAAATTCGTTATTCCAGTAACGGTACCTTCAACCACCTGTCCTAATTCCACGGGCATTAAAAATATTCCTCCTTAATTTTTTGCATTATTATTTCAAATAAATTATATTTTATAAGACCTGCCATGTCAATACGCTTTTGATTTTTAAGATTAATCGGACTTTTCCTTGTCTTGAATGATGTATATAATTTCATTCTGCTTTACCATCTTTAGTTTTTCTCTAGCAATTTTTTCTATAAACTCAGGGTTTTCGCTTTCTTCAATTAACTTTTTCATTTCACTAACTTTTTGTTTAAGCTCTTCTACCCTTTCCTGGGCCTGTTTTTCTTCCTTCATTAGCTGGTTTAACTTAATTTGTTGATTTATCATTGTTATAGATAAATAAGCAATTAAAATACCTATTAAAATCAGACCTATTTTATTTCTCTTAAAAAAGCTTCCTTTCTTTTTCTTCTTTTGTACCATAGCCTCACATCCCCTAATAGAAGGATTGATAATATATAGCTTACCATCAATCAATATATTCTATATGTTTAATAAATATCCTTTTATTTTTTATTAAAAATTGTAGTTGTATATTTTTTTGCTTCCATATACATCCTTTTAGGTATTGTAAAAATTCTTTTAACCTTTCTAAAATATGGACTTAAAAATCTGTAAAGCATGTAGAAGATATACTTAATGGGCTTAAATATACAAATAAATACTCTTCTTGCTTTATTATACACATACATGTAGAACTTCTTTACAAGATTTAGAAACTTCTTTATAGATTTTACAACCACCCTACTTAATAGAATGTTGTACATAACTGCTCCCAAAACGAATCCCATAAAAATATACCATCTTAATTCCCCATTATTGCTGTAAAGGAGTACTGCTAGTGCTATTATCGTAACAACGCACCAAAAAAACAAATCCTGTAATACAGCTATAATTTTTCTAGGCTTTAAAAGACTTCTATATATTTTATAAAGGTCATATATAAATCCAATAATTATTCCCCCATAGAAGGTAGCTAAAAATACATACGCTTGATAATATACAAAAGTTGACATAGTCCCACGCTCCATTTTTTAGAAAAAAAATCCTCCATTTTTATAATGGAGAAATTATTTAAACATTTTACCTAGGAATCCCATCCCTTTAGAACTCATATCGCTCTTTTCAGTGTAGGTGATTGCGGTTATATAACCTTCTATTGATATATTTCCGTCATCTAAATTTAGTTTTTTTATGTCTAAATCTTCTCCCTTAATTGTCATATTTCCTTGTACAGTTACCAATATAATGTTCGATTCATTAAAGCTAATCACATGCTGAACACCTGAAACGCTCATTTTCTCCCTATTTTCCAATATTACATTTTGAGATTTATGAATAGTTCTTTTTTCTTCCAAAAAAAGACACCTCCCCTTTATAATGATATGAGGGAGGCGAGTTATATATTACTTAGAATTGATGATTTAAAAAGACTTTTGGGACCAATTTATTTCCCAGAAGTCTTAATATCTATACCTACTCTATGGCTCTATACATTTCTTTTGCCATATCTTTTGTTACGTGGTCCTTTATGTCAAGTACCTCAATCTTAATTATCCTTGTTCCAAGTTCCAATGTTATTATATCTCCTACTAATACCTCGGTTCCAGGTTTAGCCACCTTATCATTCACCTTAACCCTTCCCTGTTCGCAGGCCTCCTTTGCTATAGATCTTCTCTTTATCAGTCTAGAATTCTTTAAAAACTTATCTATTCTCATAAATCTTCAACTCCTGTCTTTCCAAAGAAAAAAAAGCAGCTAAGCTGCTTTTCTTATGTTTCTTTTTATTCATTAACCATATCTTTCAAAGCTTTACCAGCAAATCTTATATAAAGCAGCTTACATAGAATTATATCACTTGATACTAGTTTTTACAATAATTAAAAATAAGATATATTTCATTACTATTGAAGGTTTTTACTGTAAGATATAGAACTAATATTACATAAATAAAGCAGTTAAATAACTTGGGTAATATAAAAGTAAGCGTCAAATCCATCCCTCATTAACAAGGAACCAACTCCATGAGATAATATTCTCGAAGGAGATAATCATATGAATAGCAACGAGGAGAAAGGAACAAAGTGGGCAAGTCGAATTGAAGATTATAGATCTAGTGGCTTGACTGCTGCTAAGTGGTGTGAATCAAAGGGATATAAGCTTTCTAGACTTAGGTATTAAAAAAAGATTTCATTATTTTCTCAATAAATATTGGTGTTAAATGCTCTGGTAAAAAATTCGAATCAGGAATGTAACCAATTCTACACTTAATACTTTTTTCGTTATTCTTCCACGGCTTTCCAAATATTTCTACAATTCCTTCCTGAACTCTAATCAAGTCCATGATTATCTTTATTATTGTTGTCTTTCCTGCTCCATTGGCTCCAATTAAACCTAAGATTTCTCCTGTTCCTATAGTGAAAGATATATTATTAAGTTTAAAATCCCTATATTCTTTTGTTACATTATAGCATTTTTAACATTTACATGCCTTTCAAAAGGATAAGGCATACTTACAATTTATCATGATCTTATTTCTATTAGTTAGAATTATAAGGTTACTATTTATATTTTATGAACTATATAACAATGACAATAATTTGATAGATATTATTCATTAATAATTATATATTGTCTGGATAAATTACGCTTCCCATAGCAATGAGTCATTCAAGCTTATACATGCATATTCTATCGAGGTTTCCTGTAAGAGTCATTTAATTCTAAGCTTTTAATATGCTTATTGGTATCATCGCTATGGATATATTGGGCATTTAGCAATAAAGGTTATCATTTATAAATTTTCCGCCTCTTTCAAGACCAATTAATTCTGTGCATTCTAATTTCTACTAATCCTCTCAATCATAGCATTCTAGTTGCTATACAATTTTACCACAAAATTCCATTGCATTTAAATCAGCTGTAGCATAATATTCTATTGCTCTACAGTCAAAACACATTAATTTTCTTTCACAAGAAGTACATTTGTGTATTTTGTTTTTGGATAATTCCCAAAACTTCCTATATTCTTCTCTTGCAAATACTTCATATAGTTTTTCTTCTTTAAGATTACCTAATATGAAGTCCCTCATCATCATACAAGGATGAACTTTTCCTTCTTCAGAAATAAAAATATGTCTAAATAAGCATGAATGATATTTTTCTAAGTACTGATAATTATTGATTGATACTATAATATTACTTTGAGTTTTATCATAAAGACTATTATGCATCTTGTCACTTGCATATTCATTTGGAGGATATATAGATGACTCAGCATAATCTCTGCTGCCTAAGAACAGTTTTATATCATCTATGTAATCCTCATTTAGTTCATTAATTAATATCATAAATTGAGTTGGTATTTCGTATTTATCTATTAACTCAATTGATTCTAATAACTTATTAAAACTACCTCTCTTTTGAGTGATCATATCATATACTTCTGCATAAGACCCCAGTATTTGTAAGATCAATCTACACAATGGAATGTGCTTAATCTATCATTTTCTAAAAGAAACGTTCGTGCCGTTTTAATTCTCTCTATTGTAACATTGTTTTCATAATAATCGCCTAAATTATTCTTATGTAAAAATGTTATTACTTCATCTACATCATTTTCTCCATATAAACTCTTCACTAATTCTATTTCAACTCCCTTATCAAGTTGTTCCATAATAGCTGCATATTTTTCCTCAAAATTGTATACTTTGTTGCTTATCAAATCATGTGCAATAGAGTTTTGTTTTCCTTTAACGCTTCTTCTTGATATGCAATATCAAATTCTGCATCTCTTGTTATACTTTTGAATAATCTATTGAGAAATTGGCTAGGTTTAAAATCTTTATCTACCGAATCTAAATAAGTATTCTGTAGTTTCTTTAACTTATCAACCACATATCTATTGCTATTTTGTTTCGTATAATACGCTGTATTTATATCTTTCACTTTAGAAATTCGAATTATTTTATCATCTAAGATTTTATTCTTACTAAAAAAATCTTCAACTTTTTCAATATCTGTTAAGTTGTCAAAAGTGGTGAGTACTAATAGAGCATTTGCATTATCGTCTTTATCGATATTGTTTTTATTATATTCTTTAAGAATTTTATCTGCTAGGTAAATATTTTTTATAACCTTTTCAAAGGTTGGAGACCCATTCACTGTAACTCTATTTCTATCATGTTCTTCTTGAGGACCATCTAGGCTTACACTTATTGAGAAATTATTATCATACATAAATCTTATTTTAATTTCATCTAGTAAGAATCCATTAGTTGTTATTGTATATCTTACCTTGTTGAATACTAATCTTGTGTTAACACACTTATAAATTTAGACGAACACTTTTAATTTCCTTTGGATTGTCCCCAAGTGATGGCTATGTAGTCCTTGAGGTGGCAAAATCGAAAAATGATGGCAAGACCGTAAATAGTTTTCGTGTAAAAACTTCAACAATATAAAAAACCCCCTGTTATAAAATCCAGGGAGTTATTATATTTGGTTATAATATCTTTTATTTTACAGTACACCTTATATGTTCACCGCAAATAACAACTTACCAAATCGTTGATAATACTTGATTACATACCTTCGTTAATTAGATCTTTAAGGGATTTTCCTGCCTTAAATACTGGAGCCTTTGACGCAGGGATATCGATTACCTGCTCAGGATTTCTTGGATTTCTACCTTTTCTAGCCTTTCTTTGTCTTACATCAAATGTACCAAATCCAACTAATTGAACCTTTTCTCCATTTACTAAAGCCTCTTCAACACTTTTCATAAATGCATTCAATGCAGCCTCTGCATCTTTTTTTGTAAGTCCTGACTTCTCAGCCATACTAGTTACTAATTCTGCTTTGTTCACAATATTACCTCCTTAAATTAGTATTCAAAGTTTTCAATTAGATTACGTATTAGCTAATTCTATCTTTTATTGAAAAATCCTTCTTTTTAGCAGGATTTTTTTCGAAAATTAGGTCTTTCGGTCCATTTTTTTAGCTTCATTCCACAGGATATCCATTTCCTGCAAATTCATATCTTCTAAATTTTGCCCATTTCTATTTGCAGCTCTCTCTATGTATTCAAACCTTCTTATAAATTTTTCTATCGTTTCATTAAGAGCTAATTCAGGCCTTACTTTTAAAAACCTTGCCACATTTACTATTGCAAACAAAAGATCTCCAATTTCTTCTTTAATTTCATCTTGCTTTTCAGTTTTAAATACATTAATCAGTTCCTGAAATTCTTCCTTTACTTTTTCCATGGCGCCATCAATGCTATCCCAATCAAAGCCTACCTTTGCCGCCTTTGCTTGTACCTTATAGCTTTTCATAAGTGCAGGCAGATGCTTTGGAATCCTCATCAGAGACTCTGTATAGCTTTTTTCATCCTTTTCCTGCCGTTTTATCTCTTCCCAGTTTTCTAACACCTTATCTGTTGTATCTACGCTTATATCGCCAAATACATGAGGATGTCTTCTAATCAGTTTTTGACATATACCTGTTATAACATCTTTTATATCAAAGTATCCACTTTCACGGGCTATCTCACAATGAAATACTATTTGTAAAAGTAGGTCCCCCAGTTCTTCTTCCAAAAGGTCTACATCTTCTTCCTCAATAGCTTCCAAAACTTCATAGCATTCTTCTATGAGATAGGGCTTAAGGCTTTGATGAGTCTGCTTTTTATCCCATGGACATCCTTCTTTACTTCTTAGCTTTTGCATAATATTTACTAGATTATCCATTTCATATTTCTTTGTAATATTATTACTGGTTTTCGGGATAAATATACTGGTCAAATGGTCTAAGTGCTCTGTTCTATCCAATTCATACAAAGGGACCTCTATTATTTTCTCTTCTCCTTTTACCCCTGCACCTCTAATTATTGTTATCATATGTTCTTCATCATAATATTCCATAAGCTTTATCTTTACTTGGGAAGCAATAAAATTATTATACACTTGGGTAATTATCGTGTCAACGGTTATATCAAGTCTTTGGGAATTTATTTGGAGCCCGTCTATTATTTTTAGCCCTCCTATAGGGTCTCTTTTCAACGTATTTACAATTGCTTCTATAAAGCTTACTCCAGCTATAAACTCAAGATGTATGTCCTTATCTTTTTCGCTTATATCAATAAGTCTTTGAACCGTATATTCTGCTACAAAGGGACTCCCCGGAACAGCATAGACAATGTCCTGATCTTTACATAAGTTTACGAGCTTATCCACGATTTCATCGTAGACATCTTCAAAGTTTTCCTTGGTATCATAAATATCGTCAAAACTATAAGTTTTTATACCTAAATCCCTTATAAAGCCTACTATTGGATGTCTTTCCGTTCTCAGATATAGTATACCAGCCTCTTTAATCTTTTCCAAGGCCTCTAAAGTTAAATACTGCTTCCCTCCAGGGCCTAATCCTACTACTGTAATTTTATTCGGCAAATTATCACCTTCTCTTTTTATAAAGTATTTCCATATACGCTTGTATAGATATGTTAAAGTTGATAAAAGTAAAGTCAAAAACTCTAGGTCTTAGCTATTCGCCTTTCGCCACTCGCTGCTCACTACTCGGTTAGGGTCCGGCTTTCGGTCACTTCTTAATTAGTCCCTAGTTCTTAGTCCTTGGCCCTTAGTTCTTAGCCCTTAGTAAATCCAGATCACTCTTTAGGGTCTTCCCTGTAACCTGTCACCCGTTACCCGTCACCTTTTACCTATTTCCTATATCCTTTCTCTATATCCTAGCCTTTTTTACCAAATACTTTGTTATTTCCTATAAAACACACTAGTAATCTTTTGTAGTTTACTGCCTCCCGGCATTATTTCAAAGTCCTCTTCCGTTAAAGTTCTAGTTACTATTAACATTATACCATAGACCAGAGCACCTACTGCTACGGCTGCTAGTGTAGAAATATTATTTCCAAAATTAGAATTTAATATTTGATATAAATATTTTACTACTACTGCCATTGCAATAACAGAGATAACTGGCTTAATAATTACATTAATATAATTAAGACTTATTTTGGTATATCTTTTGATATATATGAAGTTAAGAACAGCTGCAATACCGTAACCTGTTACCGTGGCTATGGCTGCTCCTCTAACATTCAATTCAGGTATACCTATTAATATATAACTTAAAACCAGTTTAACTACAGCTCCAATAAATAAATTTTTTACAGGAACAGATGGTTTTCCCAAACCCTGAAGCATTCCCGTAAGGGTTTGGAACAGGGATAAAAATATAACTCCAAAACCCAGTACAGATAATATATTGCTTGCATTTATAGCACTTTCGATTTGCATAGGATATAAAAGCACCATAATCTGCTTAGAAAGTATTACAAGCCCTACAGCCGCTGGTAGACCGACAAGCAAAGCTATCCTTATCCCCGCCTCAATGGTATCATATAAAGAGTTCATATCTCTTCTAACTGCCAAGTGAGCAACAGCAGGCACAAGGCTTATTTGAAGGGCTGCTGTTATAACTTGTGGTAAATTTATGAGAGGGTTTGCCATTCCCGTTAATTGTCCATATAGTCCATTGGACTCTGCAGCGCTGTATCCAATATCCTGAAGCCTTCTCATTACAATTCCTGCATCAATAGAATTCATTACAGGAATTACAGCAGCGCCTAATGTGATCGGTATAGCTATAGATAATAGCTTTTTCATAATGGCTCCAAAGCTTTCTTCTTTTCCTGGCTTTCCTTTTTCTACACCTTCCATCTTCTTATATTTAAAAAATATATAGGTCATTAAAATCGCACCAAAAAAGGCACCAGCAGTTGCACCAAAAGTAGCTCCTGCCGAAGCCACTTCAACTCCTCTATCCAATAAAACTACTGCCAACAATATACCTAGCACTACTCTTCCCAATTGCTCTATCACCTGGGATATGGCCGTAGGCTTCATATTTTGATGTCCTTGAAAATATCCTCTGTAAGCCGACATAATAGGTACAAAAAAAAGAGCAGGTGCAATAGCTAAAGTGGAATAATAGGCCCTTGGGTTTTCTACTAAAACATCAGTATAAAATCGGGCTCCAAAAAATAATAATGATGAAGTAATTATTCCCACAAAAAATAAAACCATAAATGCAACCCTAAAGACTCTATGGGCTCCATATCTATCTCCTATAGCTACTCTTTCCGACACTAGCTTAGCAATGGCAGTAGGAATCCCCGCAGTAGAAACAACCAATAGAAGCAGATATATCGGATAGGCAGTTTGATAGTATCCCATCCCATCATCACCAATCAGATTTGCAAGAGGTATTCTAAAAAAAGCTCCTAATATTTTAGTTATAATTCCTGCTGTACCTAGAATAAAGGCTCCCTTTAAAAAAGAATTGCCCTTTGTCATAGTATATTATCCTCCCTAATGTAGTTATAGCAAATTATTAGAACTATAAAACAAGTTAATTATATCAAAATATATAGAATAAATCATAATTTATACAAAATTTTTTTGTACAAAGAAAAAGTAGTAACACATTCGTTACTACATTGTTATTTCTTTTATGCTTTTATGTATTTTTTAGTGTTCCATTTGTTTTCCTAAAAAACCAGCTGCAGTTTCTGCTATCTTCTTTTCGAGTTCGCCCATTATTCTTTCAGTATCTTTAGATAAAAGTACTACTGAACCTATTGGATCCCCATGGGTAACTATCGGCACGATAATCTGAGAGTTATATTTTCTCATATCATTCTCTTCAATGGTCACAGGAACCAGTTTATCAATTTCGTTAATTATCTTAGACTGTCTTTGTTCCATTATATTTTCTAATTCTTTACTAACTCTTTTTTCCAAATGCTCCTTCTTTGAAGCACCGGCTATAGCAACCACATTGTCTCTGTCAGTAATTATAGCTATGGCATTTATGGACTCATTTAATGATTCCGCATATTCAGTTGCAAATTCATTAAGTTCACCTATTGGAGAATATTTTTTAAGTATTACCTCTCCTTCTCTATCAGTAAAAATTTCTAATGGATCTCCTTCTCTAATTCGTAAAGTTCTTCTGATTTCCTTAGGGATAACAACTCTGCCTAAATCGTCAATTCTTCTTACAATGCCTGTTGCCTTCAATTCCTTTCCCTCCTAAAAAATACTTAATGAATTCCATCACGTAAACTTATTATTTGTCCAAATCGTTTTTTTATACATATATGGTAAATTTATTTTTTAGTGTTAAAGAAATTATTTTTTGCATAACGAGAAAGGAGATAGGTCAATAATAAACCTTTCTCCTTTTTCCTATTTCCTTTCTCATTATTTTACTTATTATATTTCGAAATCAACTTAAAAGTCTTTGTGTATAACCAAACTAAAACTAAAGAACATAATGTCAATATCATATTTATAGCCATGGTATAGGGTCTATGGGTTAAATCAGGATTGGTATATTCTATATAGGCCTTAACAGGTAATGTTTTGGGGCTTGTAGGTCCCAATAGATATGGTACCTCAAAGGCCCCAAAGGAAAATGCAAATATTATTATAAATGATGAAAGAATAGTTGGCATAATCAAAGGTAATAGAATATGCCAAAATACTTGTCTTCTATTTGCTCCTAGGTTTAATGCTGCTTCTGAAAGTTTATCATTGATATTACTTAAAACTGTATAAACTAGCATAGCTATAAAGGGAATTTCCTTCCATAAATAGGCTGTTATTATGCCTATACCCTTTCTGTCAAATATTAGGGAAGGAAATGAGGTTTGATTACTTATTATTCCTAAATTATATAATAATCTTGGTAAAATACCACTTTGTGCAAGGACGTTATACACTAGTAGTGCAGCTACAGAATGGGGTACAATTATAGGTAATTTGTATATTACATCTTCTATTCCCTTTTTATACTTACTTCTTAAAATCGAATAAGCCAAAAGTACCCCTACAATAACTGCTATCATTGAAGATAGTAAAGATATATACAAGCTAAATCTTAAAGAAAGCAAAAAATCTTTATCTGTTAGTACATCTTTGTAGTATTTTAGAGTAAATTCAGTAAGCCCTATAGCTGAAAAATGTCCAAAACTCTGCATGAGTCCCATAATTAATCCTGACACAAATATACCCAAAATAGGTATCATTACAGGTACTAACATTAAATAAGGTTTTTTTTGATACAATTTATTATTCACCCTCTACAGGTATGTTTTCTTGCCATATTTCTTCTATTATAGGTATTAAATTTGCTGGCATTTCAGGTAATCTATGTTGAAATAATACGTCTTGAGGAAGTACTCCTTCTCCTAATTTTACATCATCAAACATTTTCTTTTCTTCATCATTCATTTTACTGTTATCTAAAACAGGTAAATCTCCCCAATTTTTAGGATCATATTTAGAAGCTTGAGCTTCTGGACTAAGGATAAAGTTAATAGCTACTAATGCTCCTTCCTTGTTCGTTGCATTATAAGGTATAGCTAAAAAGTGAGTATTCCCTATGGTTCCCTTTTCAAATATAAAAGTCTGTGATGTCTTAGGAAATTCTCCTGTTCCAATCTTCGATGCAGCACGATTTGGATTATAGCTCATAGTCATTATAACTTCATTATCAGCATACATATTATCTAATTGAGCAATTGTTGCTGGATAAGTTTTTCCTTCATGCCATAGATAAGGTTTAATCTTCTTTAAATAATCAATAGCAGGTTTTATAGCTTTATAGACCTTTTCTTTATCAGCTTCCATATCCATAAATTGCTCATATCCTACTATATCATAAATAATATTTCTAACAAAGGCACTTCCTGTGAAATCTGGTGGAGCAGGATATGTAAATTTGCCAGGATTATTCTTAATCATTTCAAATAATTCTTCATGATTAGTAGGAAATTTATCTATTTTAGCTTTATCTCCTATCATTACTAGTTGTGCTTTACCATAAGGAGCTTCATATCCTTCTACTGGAAAACCAAAATCATATTTAACTTCTATAGACTCAGTGTCTACATATTTATTGTAATTTGGAAGCTTATCTACAAATGGTCCATAAAGCAAACCATTTTCCTTAGCTGTAAAGAAGTTTTCTCCATTAATCCAAACTATATCAATAGTACCTTCTTTACTGCCGAGCTGTTTTTCTCCTAACAATTTATTTAAAATATCTTCTATGTTCATTGGTACTCTGTTAAAAGTTATGTCGTATTCTTCCTTCAATCTTTTGCTTACGTAGTTATCAAGCCATTCATTAGTTTTTTGACTTCCACCCCACCCATAAAAGTTTACAGTTGTTCCTCTAGCCTTTTCTAAAATACTGTTCCAATCACCTTCTAAAGCCTGTTCATTAGGATTTGAATTGTTTTGCATACATCCAGTTAAATTAATAACTAATAATAGTGTAACTAATAAACTAATTACTTTTTTCATTTTGCTCCTCCCTTTCAATTTATTTTATAATAAATATTTAAATAAGAACTTAGAGCCTATCCAAGCTCCAATGTTAAATATTAAACAAATCGTCAATTTATATTATATATTATAAAAAGCAATGTATATATTTAAGAAAATTATATTAGATAAATATATATTATATATCCCTATACTTTATATAGTATCAGTAGCTATGGTAAAATAGAAAGTGTAAAATAATTAGATAAGAGGTTAGGATTATGCATTAAAAAAGATATTCTTTTTGTCAACATAATAAATATAATTTTCTATAATAAAAAAAGAGTTTGCAGTGATAATCACTGTAAACTCTTTTAAAATCAACCTAAGTTTTCTTTATATTTTTCTATGATAGCTTTTTCTTTAAGGTTATCTATTTTTTCGCGGAATTTTTCATACTTTATCATATTTTTTATTGCCTGTTTTTGAGCTTCCAACTGCTCTTTCGGCATTCCTTCAGCTTCTAGCTTCTGGATGGTCTTTATGTCTTCAACCTTAATTATATGATAACCAAACTTACTTTTCACAGGTTCGCTTATCTCTCCGACCTTTAAATCAAAAGCAGCCTTTTCAAACTCTGGAACCATCACACCTCTAGGAAAATAACCTAAGTCTCCACCCTTATCCTTTGACCCTGGGTCTGTAGAATACTCCTTTGCTAACTTAGCAAAATCTTCTCCATTTTTTATTTTTTGAAGAATATCATTAGCTAAATCCTCTTCTTTAACGAGTATATGGCTAGCTTTGACCTGTACCGGATAATCCTTGTAAATCTCATTTAGCTTCTCTTCATTATCAAGCTCAGCCTCTTTACTGATTTTATCAATCATCTTTTGAATGTTTAGCTCTGTTATTATACGGCTTTTTACAAACTCCTCATCTACATTATTTTCTTCATAGTACTTCTTATCCTCTTTTGTCAATCCTTCTAAATATCCCTGATACATTTCATTAATCTTGTCTTCATCATGCTTTATGCCCATTTTTTTAACTTCTTGATTGATTAACTCTTCAGCAATAAGTGTTTCTAAAAGTTCTTCCTTTTTTATCTGTAAAAAAGTTTTACCATCTACTTCCTGGCTCCAAATATTTTTCATATTTTCGCCATATTTTTTGTTATATTGATTTTTAATTATACTAAAATTTTTATTAAAGGTTTCATAGGTTATAGATTGCCCATTAACCTTCGCAACTAGCTTCTCACCTTTATCTTTTGGAGCATCAGTCTGGTTACATGCAGCTAAAACACCCATAACTAAAATAAGTATCATTACCACTATAACAGGTCTCTTTTTTATTTGAATCAATCAAATCCTCTCCCTCGTCCTTAGTTGTCTTCAATTTAATTATAATTTTATTATATATTATATTAGTTTTCCTGAAAACAACTAATTTTTTCTAACATGTCCTTTATCTCTTGCATTTTTTTAAGCTGATTTTTCCCATCGTCTGAATATCGATAAATAAAATAGGGCTTGTTGCCACAATTGAAGCTTATATTACGACCAAACTCCTCTACTGCCTTTGCTATTACAAATGGATCAATCTTATATTTAGGGTGAAATTCAAATTTTAAGCCTTTTTTAGTTTCCGACACGGATGATATCTTTAATTTTTGACATAATATTTTTATATAAGCTATAGAAATAAGATTGTATATGGGCTTTGGCAGCGTTCCAAACCTATCTTCTATCTCAACTTCAATATCATAGGCCTCTTCTTTATCCTGTATAGCGGCAATCTTTTTGTATATCTCCAGCTTATGGGTTTCATTTGTTATATAATCATCGGGTATAAAGGCATCTACGTTTATGTCAATGGAAGTTTCTATGGCTTCTTCCACATCTTCTCCTTTAAGTGTCCTTACTGTATCTTCCAACAGCTTGCAATACAGATCATAGCCTATGGAGGCCATGTGCCCATGCTGCTGGGACCCTAGGAGATTTCCGGCACCTCTAATCTCCAAATCCTTCATTGCAATTTTAAAGCCCGATCCAAGCTCTGTAAATTCCTTTATAGCCCGTAGTTTCTTTTCCGCAACTTCAGATAAAACCTTATCCTTCATATATGTCAGATAGCAATAGGCTATTCTGTTACTTCTTCCTACTCTTCCCCTTAACTGATAAAGCTGGGACAATCCCATTTTATCAGCTTCATAAATTATTATCGTATTTACATTTCCTATGTCAAGTCCTGTTTCTATGATGGTTGTGCAAACCAGCACATCAAATTCTCTATTTAAAAAGTCTATCATAATATTTTCCAATTTTGTCTCACTCATCTGTCCATGAGCATAGGTTATATCGGCCTCTGGAACCAGCTTTTTCAGTTTTGAACTTATTTTTTCTATATCCTGTACTCTGTTGTATACAAAATATACCTGTCCTCCCCGTTCCAATTCCTTTACGATGGCATCCCTTACCATTTCTTCATTATAAGGAGTTACATAAGTCTGAACTGGATACCTATCCTCTGGAGGGTCCTCAATAACGCTCATATCCCTTATACCAATTAATGACATGTGAAGTGTCCTTGGTATAGGAGTAGCTGTAAGAGTAAGTACGTCAACATTTTTCTTAAGTTTCTTTAAAGTTTCCTTATGTTTTACTCCAAAGCGCTGTTCCTCGTCTACCACCAAAAGTCCTAAGTCCTTAAATTTTACATCCTTTGATAAAAGCCTATGGGTTCCAACTATAACATCAACCATTCCAGTTTTGATTTTATTAATAATCTTTTTTTGCTCCGCCGAACTCCTAAACCGACTGAGCATTTCAACAGTTACTGGGAATTTGGACAGTCTTTCCCTAAGGGTATTGAAATGTTGTTGTGCCAGTATTGTAGTTGGTACCAAAAATGCCACTTGTTTTCCATCCATGATGGCTTTAAATGCAGCTCTTATAGCCACTTCAGTTTTTCCATAGCCCACATCGCCACACAGAAGTCTATCCATAGGCATGCTCTTTTCCATATCTTTTTTAATTTCTTCAATACATCTTAATTGGTCAGGAGTTTCTTCGTAAGGAAACATGTCTTCAAACTGCTTTTGCCATTCTGTATCGGGAGAAAAAGCATGTCCTTTTGCCGATTCTCTAATTGCATACAATTTTAGTAAGTCCTTTGCCATATCCTCTATGGCACTTTTTACCTTGGCCTTCGTCTTTCTCCATTCTGCAGTCCCAAGTCTGTTCAGTTTTGGCTCCCTTTCGTCCCCCCCAATATATTTCTGTACAAGGTCCATCTGGTCTATAGGAACATAGAGAAAATCTCCACTGGCATATTGAATTTTTAAATAGTCTTTTTTGATTCCTTCAACCTTCAGCTGTTCTATACCTATATATTTACCTATTCCATGATTTTCATGTACTACATAATCTCCTACCGACAGTTCTCTAAAGGATTTAATCTTTCTTCCTTCTCTATATCTTTTCTTTTTCCGCTTGTGTCTCTTTACTACTCCAAATATTTCATTTTCGCTTATAACGGCAAACTTAAAGGTATTGTAAATAAAACCATTATTCAAACTTCCTGGAATTATGAATGCCTGACCAGAAGAAATATTCTTTTCGCAGGTATCAACATACGTTGCCTCTACACCTCTATCTCTTAATTCTTTCTCAAGCCCCTTTGCTTTATCTTCTGTGCCCGCCAATAGTGCTATTTTATATCCCTTATACTTTAAGTTTTCAATATCATCTACAAGCAGATTCATTTTTCCATGATAAAAATCCATATCTTTTATAGAAAAGGATATTATCTGTGCAGGATTAAAGTCCTGTATCCTCTTTGGCAAGCTGTTTATCAATATAACTATTTTATTGCTAAAAACTTTTAATAAGTCATCATAATTTTGAATAATATTAATCTGATTCGGAAGAAGCTCTCCCTTTTCGAAAAACATTTTAAACCTTTCATGAAAATCATTAGTATATCTCTCTGCCCTTTCCCTTATCCTTGAAGATTCATGAATAAAAATTAAGCTGTCTTTCTTAAAATAGTCCAGTAAATTTTCTGTATTATCAATAAAATAATGGATAAAACTATCTATTCCGTCAAAATATATATTGTCCTTAAGCTTAGATAAAATCTCGCCGATTCTTTCCTCCAGCGTTTGAGCAGAAGAAGATTTCGCCTTTTTTATATAATCGTTAAATTCCCTTTTAATATTTTCTATTCCCTTTTTGATTCTCTCATCATCTATTAATACTTCCCTAGCAGGTTTTACTTTAACTTCCTTTACCTTTTCTAAAGACAGTTGATTTTCCGCATCGAATATTCTTATGGAATCTATCTCATCATCGAATAACTCTATTCTATAGGGGTCATCATCTATAGATGAAAAAAAGTCTATAATTCCTCCCCTTACGCTAAACTGACCCTTAGTCTGAACCATTTCTACTCTTTCATAGCCCATAAATATTAAATTTTTGGTAAGCTCATTTAGATCTACAGTCTCTCCAACCTTTAAACTCATCTCATGCCTTTGCCAGTCCTGACTGGGAATAAGTTTAGATAGAATACTGTCCACAGTAGTAACAACCATGCATCTCTTTCCAGTTAAAATCGCATCTATTACCTTGAGTCTTTCTTCATTTATCTGATTGCTGTGGGCATAAACGTCATAAAAAACTATTTCCTTTGAAGGAAAATAATAAACATTCTCTTCACCAAAAAACTTTAAATCCTCATATATCTTTTTTGCTTCCAATTCATTGTAAGTAATGATTACACTCTGTTTAAACTGGCTGTGACTAAGGGAATAGGCGATATGGGCAACAGATGATCCTAATAACCCATTTACTGCTATAGGTGTTATACCTTCTTTCATGCTTTTCACAAGCTCACTATATTCTTTCGAACTTTCCAGTACATCTGTAAAGAAATTCGACATTTTGACCACATTCCTTCCGATTTTTCAAAGCACCTAAGCCCGGATTCTGTTAACCCGGGCACTAAACTACAATTCAATTAATATTTCAAAGTTTTTTATCCTATAACTGATTTATCTAAATCCTTGTCGGAATGAATATTCTTTTTACTTCTATTTATTATACTCATTCATTGCCTTATCAATACCTTCTCTTATCATGCACTCGACGGCCTCAGCAGCCGACCTGATAGAAAAAATAATATCTTCCCTTTCTTCCTCTTCAAATCTTCCCAAAACATGAGGAATAAGTCCCTTACCCTTAGGACTTCCTATACCTATTCTTATTCTTGGGAAATTATCATTTTGCAGATGATATATTATATTCTTCATACCATTATGGGTTCCTGCACTTCCCTTTTTTCTAATTCTTATTCTTCCTAAATCAATATCTATATCGTCATATATCACAACAAGTTTGTCTAAATCAGCATTATAGTATTCATAAATTTCTAAAACACTTTCTCCACTCAAATTCATAAAGGTCTGAGGTTTAACGAGCATCACTTTTTTTCCTTCAATTATACCTTCCCCAATAAGGGCTTTATGTTTTATCTTTTTTATATCTATATTATTTCTATGTCCAATATATTCAACTACTTCAAAACCTACATTATGTCTCGTACCTTCATATTTTTTTCCCGGATTTCCCAATCCCACTATTATATACATCTACTTCACCTCTTGAAAAAAGATGGTCGTTTAGACCATCTTTATTTAGTCAAACAATTCACTTACAGATTCGTTTTCGTATATTCTCTTTATTGCTTCAGCAAATATTGGAGCTACAGAAATTTTCTTTAAGTTCGGAAGATTTTTTTCCTCAGAAAGCATTATGGTATCAAGCACCACAACTTCCTTGATAACTGAATTTTTTAGCCTCTCTATGGCAGGTCCAGACAATACAGGATGGGTACAGCAAGCATATATGTCCTTTGCTCCAAAGTCCTTTAGAGCTTTTGCACCTTGAGTTATAGTACCGGCAGTATCTATCATATCATCTATGAGAATTACGTTTTTACCCTCAACATCGCCTATTATATTCATGACTTCTGAAACATTTGCCTTAGGTCTTCTCTTGTCAATTATAGCTAAGGACGCATCTATACGGTCAGCAAATTTTCTCGCCCTCGTGACACTTCCTAAATCCGGCGAAACAACAGTAACATTTTCTAAATTAAGTTCCTTAAAATAATTTGCCAGTATAGGAACACCTAGCAAATGATCAACCGGTATGTCAAAATACCCCTGTATCTGAGCAGCATGGAGGTCCATTGTCAATACCCTATCGGCACCAGCAGTAGTAAGAAGATTTGCCACCATCTTTGCAGAAATTGGATCTCTTGCCTTAGCCTTTCTGTCCTGTCTTGCATATCCATAGTAAGGAATTACCGCATTAATTCTCCTAGCCGACGCTCTCTTTAAAGCATCTATTAAGATCAGTAGTTCCATTAGATATCTGTTCACTAAAGGAGGACTTGTAGATTGTATAACGTATACATCAGCACCTCTAACAGATTCTGCAATATTAACAGCTATCTCTCCATCGCTAAAGGCGCTCACTTCAGCTTCTCCAAGGGGCAAGTCAAGCTCGCCACAAATCCTCTTGGCAAGTTCCTTATTGGAATTGCCCGCAAATATTTTAATTTTTCTTCCTTCGATATTCATATACTTTCCTCCTAAGTTTAATATATAACTCTAAATTTTAATTCTCACCTTTATTGTGAGCTATAATTTTCTCTCAAAAATTTTTAAAATATTTCCCTACTCCGTCCATAAGCCTTTCCTCTTAACCCATCCTTCTTTATTTTTTTGTTTAGCTCTTGCAACGGAAAGGGCCCCTTCAGGTACTTCTTTCGTAATAGTTGAACCAGCAGCTACATAAGCATTTTTCTTAACTGTAACAGGTGCCACTAGGTTCACATTGCATCCAATAAATGAATTATCTTCCACAATTGTTTTATGCTTATTTTTTGCATCATAGTTTACAAATACAACTCCACAGCCTATATTTACATTTTTACCCACTTCTCCATCTCCAATATAGGATAAATGAGAAGCCTTTGAATTGTCCCCTATTTTTGAGTTTTTCACCTCTACAAAATCACCTATTTTTACATTTTTACCCAGCTCACTGTTGGGTCTTAAATATGCGTAGGGGCCTACTTTGGTATTTGAATCAATATAGCTTTCTAGAACAGTGGAGTTTCTTATTTCCACTCCGTTTTTAATAATTGAATTTTGTATGCGTACATCAGGTCCTATTATGCAATCTTCTCCTATCTCAGTACTACCCTCTATAATTGTACCTGGATATATTATAGTATCCTTAGCCACTTTAACCCTTTTATCTATATAGGTATTGTCGGGACCTATTATCGTTACCCCTTCTTCCATCAATTTATTTAAAATCCTTTTTCTCATTATCTTCTCGGCCTCAGCTAACTGAACACGAGAATTGACTCCCATTATTTCAGTAAAATCAGTCAGTTTATAACCACCGATTTTTTTTCCTTTGTTTTTTAATATTTCTATTACATCCGTAAGATAATATTCTCCCTGATTGTTATTATTATTCAGCCCCGATAAAGACTCCTTTAGGTCCTTTGCTTTAAAACAGTAGATGCCTGAGTTAATCTCCTTTACCTTCTTCTGCTGACTGTCAGCATCCTTTTCCTCTACTATCTTTAAAACTTCTCCCCTATCGTCTCTGATAATCCTTCCATAACCCGTAGGATTATCCACTTCAGTAGTTAAAATTGAAGCTGCAAAACCCTCTTTTATGTGGTTTTCAACAAACTCCCGTATAGATTCTGCATTTATCAGAGGTGTATCTCCATAAAGAACTATAACATTTCCTTGTTCCCCAATAAGATTCTCTGCCTGCATTACCGCATGTCCCGTACCCAACTGCTCTTCCTGTAGTACATACTCTATATCCCTATGTTCAGTAGCTTCTTTTACCTTATCTGCTTCATGTCCTATAACAACAACTTTTTTGGAACACTTTATTTCCTCTATAACATCTATAACGTGTTCTAACATCGAAACTCCCGCTACTTTATGTAATACCTTTGGAATTTTAGATTTCATCCTGGTACCGGCACCGGCAGCTAAAATAATTGACATCAACATATTTAAATATGCACTCCTTTTTTTATTCGAGCTTTCCGCGATATATTATACCATTTTTCAAAAAAAAACAAAAGCTTTTAAAAGCTTTTGTCAATGTCAAAATCAACCTATGTTAGTAGATAATGTAGTTAGTGCCTTTTCATACTCTGCAAATATGATTTCTTGTATCTTAGTCCTTGTTTCCGAGTTAATAGGATGGGCTATATCCCTATAATCTCCCTCTGTAATCTTTCTGCTGGGCATTGCAATAAAAAGACCACTTTGTCCCTCTATTATTTTTATATCGTGAACTACAAATGAATCATCAAAGGTTACCGATACCACAGCCTTCATTTTCCCCTCTTCATTCAACTTCCGAATCCTTACATCTGTAATATTCATAAAAACCCCCTACCTTTCACGTCCTTTATCTTTAATGTGTTTACTTAGTCTATTCGCCAAAAACTACTAATTTCCTTTTTTAAAATAACAAATTTTTTGAATAATTTAAACTTTTTTGTGTTTTCTTAGTTTTAAAAGATATTTTCATTTGGATAGATTTCTATTCCCTCTTCTAAATCTACCTTCTCCAGTGTTATTAGTGAAAGGTATTCATCTACTAATTTATCTCTAGGCTCTTTTGTTGCAATCATTACTCCTATGCCTTTAACATTGGCATCAAATTCTTTCATAAGATCTACCATTCCCTTCGCTGTTCCGCCAGCCTTCATAAAGTCATCTATGATAAGTACATTAGCTCCATTTTTTATAGCTCTTTTAGAAATATACATAGTTTGAATTTTACCTGTAGAACCTGATACATAGTTTATGCTTACCGTTGACCCTTCAGTTACTCTATTATCACTTCTTACGATAACCAGTGGAATATTTAATGAGTTTGCAGTCATAAGAGCCAATGGTATGCCCTTAGTCTCAGCTGTCACAACATAGTCTATGTCCTCATCTATAAATTTTGCGGCAAAAATTTCTCCCATTTTTCTAACATAAACTGGATTGTATATAATATCCGACATAAACAGGAAACTCCCTGGGATTACCCTACTCTTATCCTTCAGCTTTTGACAAATGTTGTTTAATGCCTCTAGGGTATCCTTTTTATTTAAAAAGGGAATATATTTTACTCCTCCAGAAGCCCCGGGAATTGTCTGTACTTTACCTAGTTGCAGCTGCTCCATGAACTTTTTAACTATAACCAAATCCTCGCTTATCGTAGATTTAGCAGCATCAAAAATGCCAGTAAAATGGTTAAGGGTAAATATTTTATTTGGGTTATCACTTAAAATTTTTACTAAAGCTCCTATTCTTTCATTTCTTTTAAGTTTACTCACAAGCATTTCTCTCCTATCCGAATATTCTTTTTTTTATATATAATTTTATTCGTTTTTTTAGCTTTATTCAATAGTTTATCCATAATTATTTTCAAAATACTTCAATCTATCTTTTATACTTTTATAAACTTATGATATAATTTCAATTATGCAAAAGAAATTTTATTATAGGTCTATCCTTTAATGGCTATAATACATATAATAATAATAGACACAAAGGGACTAAGGAGAGAGTAAAGTATGTTTGATTTTATAAAAAAGAACAAAATTAACCATGTTCACTTTATAGGCATTGGCGGAATCGGTATGAGCGCCATCGCCGAAATTCTATTAAACAAAGGATTTATCGTATCCGGATCAGATATAAAATCTTCCCATATAACTAAAAAACTTGAAGCTAAGGGAGCAAAAATTTATATAGGTCACAACGAAAATAATGTGGAAGGTCCAGACCTTATCGTTTACACTTCCGCAGTAAAATCCGATAATCCCGAAATAGCCAAGGGAAAGGCTTTGGAAATTCCTATAATCGATAGAGCCAAGATGCTGGGAGAGCTTATGAAAAAATATAAAAACAGCATAGCAGTATCTGGGGCCCATGGCAAGACTACTGCCACTTCAATGATATCTCTAATATTTGAACATGCAGGTTTAGACCCTACCATTATGGTGGGAGGGAAGCTAAGTGAAATAGGAGGCAATGTAAAAATAGGAAATAGTGATAATTTAATAACGGAAGCCTGTGAGTATAAGGAAAATTTTCTAAAATTTAATCCTAATGTAGGAATTATACTAAACATTGATGAGGACCATTTAGATTATTTTAGAGATTTGGATCATATAGTTTCATCCTTTTCAAAATTTGCAAAATTAATTCCGAAGCATGGCTATCTTATCATAAATAACGACGATTATAATGCTCGTAAGGTTCTTTCCCATGCAGTCTGTAATATAATAGCCTATGGAATCAATCAGGAAAGTGATTTTCAAGCAAAAAATATCACTTTTAATGAAGAGGGTTTTCCATCCTTTGACGCAGTACATAAAGATGAATTATTAGACAGATTTACTTTATCCGTTCTCGGCTATCACAATATTTATAATGCTTTAGCTTCTATAGCCGTTTGTTATACATTAGGTGTACCGGTGGATAAAATCAGAGAAAAGCTGAGCCTATTCAAGGGTACCCATAGACGATTTGATGTTTTAGGAGAAAAAAACGAAATCAAAATAATTGATGACTACGCCCATCATCCAACAGAAATTAAAGCTACCTTAGCCGCTTCTCAAAAGTATCCACACAAAAAAATATGGTGCGTTTTTCAGCCCCATACCTTTACAAGAACCAAAGCGCTACTTTTAGACTTCGCATCATCCTTTAATGATGCCGATAAAATAATAATCGCTGATATATATGCTGCAAGGGAGAAGGACACAGGAGAAGTTCATTCGAAAGACCTGGTAGAACTTATCAAAAAAGAAGGAAAAGACGCAGTGTATATCGATTCCTTTGAAAAGATAAAGAACTACCTAAAGGATAATGCTAAGCCTGGTGATATAATCTTAACAATGGGAGCGGGAAATGTATATGAAGTAGGAAAAATGTTTTTGAAATAACCTATTTTTAATAGTTTCTTATAATAGTAGCCTATAAGAATCTGCTTCAGACTCCGGTGGTGAAGGACTGTTTTCCTTTATAACCAAAAACATCAAACTGGAAAATACATCCCTTTAAAGCTGGCTCATCAGAAATCTTATAGGCTGTTTTAGTAAAATTATCTAGTCCAATAAGTTTATTAGAACTTAATCTTTTTTGTACTGTTTTTTATCTTTAATTAGTAGAGCATTATATATATTTTTTTGATATATTAGTTTAGTTATAGCACTTCCTATACCACAGGTTAGAAGAATAGGCAGGATTATGGCATATGTATCGGTCAGCTCAAGGAGCATTAGAGTTGCTGTTATCGGTGCATCGGCAAAGGCAGCAAACATTGCTCCCATACCGACAAAGGAATATGTACCCACACTATATATACTTGAAGGAATATAATAATTTAGCACACTTCCAAATATAGAACCAAAGGCTGCACCCAAATACAGTCCCGGCAAAAATACACCTCCAATTCCGCCTGAGCCCAATGTTGCAGCAGTAGCTAAAGCTTTACCCAAAAACATGGCTATAAGTAGCTTTAAACCAAACCTTTCATCTACTATCTTTCCTATAGTTCCATATTCTATATCAAATATCTGAGGCAGGAAATAGCCTATGGTTACAACAACAGCTGCACCTATAACAGGATGAAACACCTCTGATACATGTATTTTTTTTATATATTTTTTTGCTATATCGATAATTTTTATATAGAACACTGCAGCTATACCTATAGTTATGCCCAATAAAGCGTATAGGCCGAGTTCATAATAATTAATAATACCTAATTTAGCGCTTATATTTAAAAATGTATTGTCCCCAATCAGACTTCTAGTAATAACCACTGAGGTTATGGATGATATCACAATGGGAGTAAAGTATTCCAGACAGTCCCTATTCATCAATATTTCCAGTACAAATATCGATGCAGCTATAGGTGTATTAAATACTCCTGCAATACTTCCAGCTGCTCCACACCCTATAAGAATCCTTATTTTTCTTTCGTTAAAATTAAACTTGTAGCCTATGGACGAACCTATGGCACCTCCCAAGTATACTATAGGTCCTTGTCGGCCTGCCGACAGGTTTGAAGCAAGGGTAATTATAGTTCCCATAAGCTTTATCAGTACTAATTTGGGCTTCATTAAAAACCTATTGATATACTTTAGTTCCTTTAGAACCTGCGATACACCAAATCCTTCATTTACTTCTCCAATCATGTACTTATTGATAAATCCTACCACTAGTCCTCCTAAAAGTGGGACAATTATCAACCTGTATTTCATTAAAAGATCTACATTCTGAAAAATCCCATAAAATAAAACACCATGAAAAAAACTAAGGGTTTGATTGAATGCTATTGAAAAGATGCCTGTGAACATACCCACAAGCATCCCTAAGCCCATCATTATAATATTTTCGTATCTTTTTTCATCGCTAATAAACTGTTTAAACTTAGTTCGTATATCAAGCATTATAGCTCATCTTCCTACTCAACTAGATTTTACGGCATTGCCAAAATGCTCCTTACATTTTCGCCAATATTTTTAGAAAAGTATTTTTTGTCTCCATATATAAAATAATTATTATATACAGATACTTCTTTTATCTCTCCATCTACTAGAAACTTAAGATTAAACCTTAGTTTCTCATCACTAGGAATTTCATCTGCCATTTTAAAATCAGACTTAATAATAGCTCTAGGAATTTCTATGTTATAATATGAACCATTTTCCAAATCATATTCTCCATTCATATCCTTAACGGTTACCATTTCTGATTTCAAAAGATATTTCAGATTACCAGCATCAGCATTATTTTTCACAGGAAGCTTAGTAGTTACATAATCCCATATACTTTTATCATACTTGCAGTATAGATAAACTATCGGAGTATCGATAATCATTATATCCTCATTTAAAAGGTGCAGCCTGTATTCATAGTTCTCACGCTTTATGGTAATATCATAATCGGGATAAACAGCAGGAACTCCAATATAATCCTGCCTATGCTCTATGGATAAAATCTTAAATTTAGCTACAAAATCCTCTGATTCCCTTTCATTCATCACGTAAACAATGTTTTCATCTGTAGCGTTTAAATATATTCTCTCGGGAACAGGATATAATATTTTTCCCATTTGCGCCTCTATATATGCATCTTGCAATATAGACACAAAATTATCCAGCTCAGTTGTATTAGTTTTATAAACCTCATGAGTGTTATCCTTAACCTGTACTAATATATATCCACTATTTCGATAAAATTTAATTTTAGTATTCCTTTCTATAATATCTATTTCATAGTCGTAGGAATCCAGATTAAATACTTCTTTTGCAAGCTCTTCCTCAGAACCGTTAGCTTTTTCAAGGCTCTTAAAGCTTGCCACTATAAAACCCCTATCCTTTCCCCTCAGCTCTACCATATTTGTAGGATTGCTCAAGTTCTTCAGATAAATGCTGCTTATACCGTCAAAAATGTCGTCTACTGCTAAATCCCTTTGTGATTTTTGTATATTTTCTTCCTTAGTTTCTTTAAAGGTGCTGCTATATTCGGTATTGGGCTTCGGTTTTAGTTTAACCGCCTTCTGCTCATCTTTCTGTCCAGTAATTACATATGTTATAATTCCGCTTATAAGGGATATAGATATTAAAAAAATAGCCAATGATTTAATCTTTGATGAACTCTTCATACTCACCACCCATGGGATTTTTGTTTTTTTATTTCTATATTACAATATTCTACGTTTTTTCAAAAACACCTTTTAAAATTTACAAAGTATACCATCCAATTTATTACATATAAAAAAGCAGCAAAGCTGCTTTTTATTCCTGCAAACCTCTTTTATATATTTCTATGATCATCTTTTCCGTTGCATCAGGATCGTGAATATAGTATGAAAGACCATTATATTTTGCCCTTCCGGGAAGTCTGTAGGTTTCTATATCATTTTTGGTTACTCCTATTGCATTCTTGGCATAATAAATTATATCCTCAAGGCTCATGCTTGTTTTAACAAACTTAAACATAGTATGAGCAATTACAGGAAGTCTGTAGCTTAAGATCTTGTCAGCCGCACCCATTAAGAACTGCTGCTGGGCCCTTATCCTTCCTATGTCGCCATCAGGATAACCCGTTCCATCGTTGTTCTTTCTAAACCTCAAAAACTGTATAGCTTCTTTTCCGCTTAATTCATGAACTCCTTTTTTAAGATGTATATGGAGGGGAGGATCATCATAAGGGTCATCATAATTCATATCGAAGGGTATATTTACTTTAACCCCACCAAGAGAATCTACTATGTTTTCCACTCCCTCATAGGACACCTTAACGTAATCATGAATGGGTATATCCCCTAATATATGGGATACGATTTTCATAACTCCCTTTACTCCACTACGTCCATAGGCAGCATTTATTTTCTTTTGATCCGGTTCATTATATCCCTCTATATGATAAAAGGTATCTCTAGGTATAGAAATCAAGTCTATACTTTTACTGTCAGGGTCAAAGCTTGCCAGTATAATAGTATCAGTCCTCGGTCCTTCCATACCTAAAAGAAGCACATTTACCCTTTTACTTTTCTCAATTAATTTTTGCAGCTCTGTTTTTTCCTTCCCATCAACTGGTGCAGGTGAAGGAAGAACTGCTATTCCATCTGAATCCCCAGGTTCAGGATTCTTAGGATTATAAATTTCCATAAAGGCGTAGACACCTGCTCCTATCAAAAGAGTAAAAAAAACAAATGCAATTATAAAACTCTTTAAAAAAGTCTTCATGTAAATCTTCCTTTCTCACAAATAGCTGATTATGTATTGGAATGAACCTTGTTTCTACTTCTATTCTAAAGTTGAAACCCTATAGTTCCATATGGATCGATTAAATGAAACCTCAAATAGAAATATACATCTATTTTAAATTTATTATACCAAATATAATTCTATCATATATTTATGTTATTTTTACAATTAAATTTTAATTACAAAAATTACAAAGGGACAGCCCGTCTGCTGTCCCCTTATAAAGCTATAAGTATATTTTATCCGATGAATTATATTTTACTTACCCTTAAACTCCGGCTTTCTCTTTTCTAAAAACGCCTTCATTCCTTCCTTTTGATCTTCCGTTGCAAAACACAGTCCAAAGAAAGTTGCCTCTATTTCATTGCCACTATCCAGATCTACGTCATACCCTTTATTTATGGCAGCTTTAGAATATCTTACAGCTAGCTGTGCTTTCCCGCATATTTTTTCAGCCATAGACATTGCTTCATCAATCAGTTTATCATGCTCGACTACCTTATTAGCCAAACCTATTCTTTCTGCTTCTTTAGCTTCAATCATATCTCCCGTAAATATTAGTTCCTTTGCCTTAGCCATTCCAACCAGCCTTGGAAGTCTCTGGGTCCCTGCAAAGCCTGGAGTTATACCTAAGTTTACCTCAGGCTGACCAAACTTTGCCTTTTCACTGGCAATTCTTATATCACAGGACATGGCAAACTCACATCCACCACCTAATGCAAATCCGTTTACAGCAGCTATAGCAGGTTTGTTCATTAACTCTAATTTCCTGAAAATTTTTTGACCCAACATTCCAAAATTCCTTCCCTCTTCAGCATTAAAAGTCGTCATTTCAGATATGTCGGCTCCGGCTATAAAAGCTTTTCCCTCTCCTGTAAAAACTGATACATATATATCTTCTTTCTCATTTATGTAATCTATAACCTTGTCGAGCTCATCTAACACCTCCGAATTTAATGCATTCAATGCCTTAGGTCTATTAAATTTCACCAGTGCTATGTTACCCCTTTTTTCAAAAACTAAATTCCTAAAATCCATCTTTTTTGTCCCCCTTTTTAAACTTTTGATTGCTATAAAATATATTCTATTAATTTCTAACAATTCCTCCCTTTTGTTCAAAATTAATAATTCATTCTATAACCTCAAACACTCTGAATAAAATCAGAGTGTTTTTATTTTAAAGTTTTAGAATAAACAAACATTATATTATATAAGAAATTATTAATATGAATTGAGCATATGTATTTTTAATCAATACGTTATTTACGCATCATAAGTGGTATCTATATAATAAATTTATTGATTAATATAAAACAAACAAATTATAATTGAAGGTTTTTGTATGGGTAAAAAAATATTAATTGTCGGTGGAGTAGCAGGTGGGGCTTCTGCAGCGGCTAGACTTAGAAGGTTAGGAAAAGATAATAGGAGTAGTCCCAGATACAAAACTAGCTTCTGAGAAGATTTTAAATGTATATGAGCTTCTTTTACTGACTTTTTAAATAAATCATCCAAATGTCCAAATTCTATACTCCTTTATCTATTCTTAATAATTTAAGAAGTTTAAGATGTTCTTTAAGTTCTTGACTTTTACCTAATTTTTTTATGCAACACTAGTGATAAGTATTAATTAATGCATAAAAGCTTCAAGCAAAAGACCTATTATCATCATAACTATTCCCATAATGGCAGGACCCACACCTTCAGCGCCACGTAAAGGGTCCTTCATTTTCTCTTCTTCACTTCTATCAAAGTATTCTCTCCTCATTTTAGGTGTACCAATTAACAAAATAGCTGAAATAAGCATAGTCAGTACTCCTGCTCCCAGTACAAAGATATATGCTCCCTTTAATAGTTTCCATCCCATCATAAAGGAAAAAGCCACTCCTATAATAGCTAAAGGTATTGGGTATATAAGTCCTTTGACTATGTACTTAATCAATGTCTTTATCATAAGGATCTCACCTTTCTAAGTTAGCTAAAGTCGCACTTTGGTTTTATTATAGCTTATTTTTATATTAATATCATAATGAAAAAGAAATAAAGCCGTCAACATTGACGACTTTATTTCTAACTAATATATATTCATATGGGGGTATGAATATCAAATTTATAAATTAAATTCTCTAGCTATTGCAACAATAGCCTTTTCCTTATCTCTAGTATCTATTGTATAGGATATTCTTATTTCAGAAGTTGTTACCTGCTTAAAAGCTATTCCATTCTCCGCAAATATTTTAAACATCTTTGCTGCAACTCCAGATTGACTTCTCATACCTATACCGACAACCGACAGCTTAGTTATATTTGTTTCCATATCAATTTCTATTTCCGGAAGCTCTTTCTTTATCTCTTCAAGAATCTCTTCTATTACATATCTCTCATTTTCCGGAGCAGTGAAAGATATATTTACATAGCCATGGGATGGCGCAGTTTGACTTATCATATCTATATTTACATCCTTGGAAGCCATCTTTTCAAATATCATAGATACATTCCCTACCTTGTAAGGAATGCGATTAACAGTGACCATCATATCGTCATCACTAACTGATAAACCGGTAATAACATTACTTTCCATTGACGCATCAAACTCCTTTATATAAGTTCCAGGCCATTCTTCGCTACTCAAAGCTACATATATGGGTACACCATACTTTTGGCCTATTTCTATAGATCTTGTTTCCATAACTCCTGCACCAAGGCTTGCCATCTCCAACATTTCTTCATAGCTTATATAATCCAGCTTTCTAGCCGTTGGAAAAAGCCTAGGATCTACCGAATAGATTCCATCAACATCTGTATAAATCTCACATGTACAGCCTAATTTAGCAGCCAAAGCCACTGCAGTTGTATCGGAACCACCTCTCCCTAGAGTGGTAATGTTTCCTTCCTCATTTATACCCTGAAAACCTGCAACTACAACTATTTTTCCATCACTAAGATGCTTCTTTACATTTTCAATTTCTATGTCTGAAATGCGAGCCTTTGTATGATAGCCTTTGGTAATTATTCCCGCCTGGAATCCCGTAAGAGATACAGAATCATATCCTAATTCCTTAAGGGCAATCGACAAAAGGGCTATAGATACCTGCTCACCAGTAGACATAAGCATATCCAGTTCTCTTCTATCGGGGTCTTTAGAGATTTGTTTAGCCATATCTATAAGTATATCTGTAGTCTTTCCCATGGCAGATACAACTACTACAACATCATCTCCCTTTTCCTTTCGCTTTGCAACTCTCTTTGCCACGTTTTTAATTTTTTCTATGTCACCTACTGATGTTCCTCCATATTTTTGAACTACTGCTGCCATACATTTCACCTACCCGTTTTTACATTAGTTATAGATTCGACTTAAAAGTTTATATCTAATAGATATGTTTGTCTTTACGACTTATTCAACTGTATTTTATAGTTTTTAGTTTAGTAATTATAGGCAACTAACTTGTAATCTTAATATTAAAAATTGATAAAACAAAAGCAGTCAAGAGCAAAAGGGCGCCATGACTGCTGATAATCATCTAAACACCTTTCACCCTGTGTAAATTAGCTCTTCTGCGGAAGATTGGGCTATCAACCGAAGACAGTACTATACTTGTTTAGCATAGTCCCAACATATTGTTCTAGGGAAAAACAATATGTTTCGGCAGTCATACCTTTCCCTTAGCCATACGGTTCCCTTACCTAGGCTAAAGTACTCTTTATAACTGCGGCCTCTAATTCACAACACAAAAGGAATAATTATTCATTTCTTCGTATTTTAACACAGTTTTTGATCTTTGTCAACTCTAATTTCAACTAAAATTCACATTTATTTTTATACTGCCAGTATTTGTCTATAGCTTTCTATTCTTTCTTACGACTTCGTCTCGTTTTACTGTTTGTGACTCTGCAATTTTGGGAAGGCGGCCTTCAAATCCCTATAATTGCTTCTGCTAGAATAGCAGCAACTATAACTATTATGAGTGGATAGTCCTGGAATGACATATGTGATGCACTGGATACTTTCCGGTGTAGTTCCTACAATGATTTATTACGGATTACAAATTCTTTGAAAAAGTTTCAGATGAAGACGTGCATGGAAAGGAAGTTACTGCATAAAAAATAATCTTTTATTTTAAATATAAAAAAAGAGCCGGAGCAAAGCCCTGGCTCTTTTTTTATTTATTAATATTTAAAATAATCCATGGGTTACGGCTGACCAGAATAAGAATAATCCTCCTATACCTATGAGTATGTTCAGCAGACCAGCCACCTTTATCATTTCAGGCTTAATTCCATGTAGTGCAATAACTAATGATACCATCAATCCAATAATAAGTGCTAAAACTGTTCCTAAGGGCCAAACTAACCCTAGCTTAAAGGCTATAACAGTTAAGAAAACAGTCATAATTCCTACTGCACCACAGAAATTTCCAAGCATCTTTTTGTCTCCACCATATCTGAAGTGGTTTGAAGCAACCAACCAGAAGAAACCATAAAGACCAAATACAGTACCAACATATATAGACTTTGGTCCTGCAAAGCCAAAGGTATACATATAGATTGCAGTAAATACCTGAGCTACTCCTCCAAACCAAAAAGCCACATAGGATACCTCTTTACCGATTTCTGTATGATCTCCTCCTTTGGTCCCAATCCCAATTTGCTCAAGACCAAATACAAAAACGGTTATAACCAATCCTAAAACGCCCAATGCTTCAGGGTTCATAACATTAACCATATTTTTCCCTCCTTTCTAATCAAAATTAGAATCTTTTAATAATTCATCAAATATTTTAATATGTAATCAAAAAATAAGTACGACACAGCCCGTTTTTAACTCGGGCAAATGTCGCACTATTTCTACTGGTGCGGATAAAGGGTTTTATACCCAGATAGAAATATGACATATAGTACTTATTTATGTTAAACAAAATATTTTCTACACAATTATACGATTTTTCGACAATACTTGTCAAAATTTTTTTGAAAAATTTTTTGCTTTTTTTGTTCATCTTTCTTTTGTTACTAAATATTGGATTAAGTATTGAAATATATTATAATTAAGCTAGAAAAACATTTTAAAAGAAGGAATATTATGAATACTAATATAATTAATATCAAATATACTTATTTAACAATTTTTATCAGTTTAGCTTCTATTATAGCAGCCATATTATTAAGGGCAGCTGTATATTGGGGACTGTTTGCAGGCTTTATAGTTGCAGTAATAGTTTCTTTTATAAATGGGTATTCTTTAAAAGAAGTCTACAGTATGACTGTCACTGGCGTCAAAAGAGCGTTACTAGTCTTAATCATGCTCTCTTTGATAGGTATGCTTATCAGTATCTGGATGGCCAGTGGTACCATTCCCTCTATGATATTTTACGGCTTTAAATATTTGTCAGGAACAAACATCATTTTAGCTGCATTCATCACATGCTCAGTTATATCCATGGTATTGGGAACAGCTTTAGGTACCATCAGTACTGTAGGGTCAGTTTTTTTAAGTCTAGCAATAGGTTTGGGATTTCCCTTGGCACCCCTGGTAGGAGCCGTAGTGTCGGGATCTTATCTAGGGGATAGAACCTCACCAATGTCTAGCAGTGCAAATTTAACTGCCGTAATAACAGAAACCAATATAATCGATAACATTAAACATATGATGTCAACCACCATCCCTGTATTTTCCGTAACGGGACTAGTATATATGATTATTGGTAATAAGTTTGTAAGCAAAGCCGGTAATTTATATGAGATAGAATATATCCAAAACCTGTTGTCTTCAAATTTCAATATTTCTTTTATTTCCTTAATACCGCCTCTATTAATTTTGCTGACATCAGTTATTTTAAGACTACCCATAGTTAAGAGCATTGCAATAGGTCTCTCGGCCAGCGTTTTGATTTTTCTAATTAGAGATGGCGCTCTATTAAAAGACACCCTCTATATAGCAATTAACGGATATTATCCGATAGATAAATATATAGCAAAGATTATGGCCGGTGGAGGACTTATATCAATGAAAAATGTACTACTGGTAATAATCTTCTCTACTGCCCTGAACGGTATCTTAGAGGGTACCAGAATGATTGCACCTTTGATCGAAAGATTTTCAAGCAGTATAACAAACTTTAAAAATCTCATACATAAAACCTCAATTTTGTGTATAGCCATATCAGTAATAACCTGTAACCAAACTCTTTCATCCATAATTCCGGGGCAGTATCTAAAAAAAACTTATGAAAATTTTTCTATTTCTCGAAATACTTTAGCTAGAACAATATCAGATACAGGGATAATTATAGTCCCTCTTATTCCCTGGAATGTAAATGCGATTTTAGTGTCATCAATCATGGGAATTTCTGCATTAAAATATATTCCCTTTGCTTTCCTTTGTTATCTATTGCCAATGCTTACTTTTATTTATCCTAGTTTTAAAGGAACTCAAGTCAAAAGTAAGCAAGGACTGGAATAGAACTAAAAAAGTGTTCATTTCCACAAGGATTTAGACAAAACTAATTTTATTATAAGGAGTGATTTTATGAAAATCAAATATTTAGGTCATGCCGGATTCTACATAGAGGATGGTGATTTCAAAGCCCTTATTGATCCTTTTCTATCGGGAAACCCTAAAGCAAAGGCTTCAGTAGATGAATTTGATGATATAAATTATATCTTTGTAACCCATGGTCATGGAGACCACTTGGGAGATACTGTGGAAATAGCTAAAAAGACTAGTGCTAGTGTAATCACAAACTTTGAAATATCTCTTTATTTAGGAGAACAAAATGTTACTACCCATCCAATGCATATTGGTGGAAGAACTAAGTTTGACTTTGGAACTGTAAAGATGACTACTGCACTCCATGGTTCAGGCATCCAAACTCCCAACGGAATAATATATGGAGGTAATCCCTGTGGTTTTATAATAGAGAGAAATGGCAAGAAAATATATCATGCCGGTGACACAGGACTTACTCTTGATATGAAGCTTCTTGAGGATGAAAACATTGATCTTGCAATACTTCCTATTGGCGGAAACTTCACTATGGATGTTGACGATGCTATAAGGGCAGTAGATTTCATCAAGCCTAAAAAGGTTGTTCCTATACACTACGGCACTTTCCCTGTTATAGAAGCTTCTCCCGAAGCCTTTAAAAATAAAGTAATTAATGCGGAAGTAATTATACTAAAAGTGAATGGCGAATACACACTTTAAAGAACCGTACAACGGTTCTTTTTTGTATTAATCTTAAATAATTTTTACATCTGTTTAAATTTCTTTTATATCTGTTTAAATCTACCCACAAAAAGATATAATCATATTGATTGAAAAAGTCATAAAATAATATATACTTTAATAAGAGGTGTTTTTAATGAGACAAGAAAGCAAAGGCATAGTGTTTATTCTTTTATCTTCATTCTTTTTTGCTGTTATGGCTGCTGCGGTCAAAGCCGTTCCCCATATACCGATTGCAGAAAAGATATTTTTTAGAAATCTGGTAGGCGTTTTAGTAATGGGAGCCATGATTATAAAAAATAAACAAAGTTTTATAGGTAGCAATATAAAACTTTTAACCTTAAGGTCTTTGTTCGGTTTATTAGGAGTGGTAGCATACTTTTATGCAATTTCAAAACTTCCTCTTTCAGATGCGGTTTTGCTGAATAAGATGTCCCCATTCTTCGTGATACTATTATCTCTTTTATTTTTAAAGGAAAAGGTAAATAAGTTTCAAATTTACGCCATGATTATTGCCATAATTGGAGCAGGTTTCGTTATAAAGCCCCAATTCGATTATACAATTATTCCTGCGCTTATAGGCCTTTTTTCTGCTGTATTTGCTGCATCTGCCTACGTAGCCGTAAGGCAACTAAGACACTATGCCGCACCTGAAACGATAGTATTTTACTTTTGTCTATTCTCTACCGTTGTTTCGATTCCCTTTATGGTAGCGGGACATTATATTGCTCCTACGGGTAGAGATTTAATATTTTTAGTACTAATTGGTTTATCAGCTGCGGTAGCTCAAATTCTAATGACTACCGGCTACAGATTTGCTCCTGCATCACAGATTGCTATTTATGGATATACCAACATCATATTTTCAACCGTACTTGGAATAATTTTATGGAGTGAATTTCCAGATTTATTAAGCATCACGGGAGGAATTCTGATCATAATAGGAGGATTTATAAACTATATCGCCAATAATCCTAAATATCTAAAGGAGTCAACTCCTAAAAAATAACATTAAAATATTAAATTTATGTTATAATTGTTAATATAATTTTATTGTTAGGAGGAATATTCATGTATCAGGATTTCTCAATGGTTGCTCCCCACTCTAAAAGACCCGTCAGCGAGGACAAGATCTTTGCTGCCAGTAGGCAGGCAGGGGAAGCAGTAACAAAGTATGGATTTGAAAATGTTATAAATTCTACTGTAGGTGCCCTTTTAGATGATAATGGTGATCTGCTTGTAATGCCCACTATCATAGAAATACTTAAAAATCTTCCCCCAGCAGAAATAGCTGCATACGCTCCCATCGCAGGACTTCCTGAATATCTGGAGGCTGCAAAAACTGCTGCCTTTAGAGACCATCGTCCCCTAGGCTATATTGAAGCCATAGCAACTCCCGGTGGTTCAGGTGCTATAAGACACACTATATGGAACTACTCTGAAATGGGCGACTCTATCCTTACTTCTGACTGGTATTGGGGACCCTACAAGACTATAGCAGAAGAGCACGGCAGAAAAATATCTACATATAATTTTTTTGATGAAGACAACAACTTCAATATAAAATCTTTTAAAGAAAACTTAAGCAGGCTCCTTGAAGCTCAAGACAGAGCAGTAATACTCCTTAATTCCCCTGCCCACAATCCTACCGGCTTTACACTAGCGCTTTCCGAGTGGGAAAAAGTTATAAGTACCATTAAGGAATTTGCAAAAAATAAAAATAAAAAAATCATATTATTCTCTGATATTGCCTATATAGATTTTGCCGGAGAAACTAATGAATCCAGAAAGTTTATGAAGTTCTTTGGTGGCCTTCCTGAAAACATACTGGTTATTGTTGCCTTTAGCATGTCTAAGGGATATACTCTCTATGGTATGAGAAGCGGTGCAATGATGTGTGTTTCATCTAGTAAAACCGTAGCTGAAGAGTTTAAAAATGTATGTCAGTTTTCAAATAGAGGGGTTTGGTCTAATGGTACTAGAAGCGCTATGAAGATTTTATCTGAAATCTTTAATAATGAAGATCTATTAAATAGAGTTGAATCAGAAAGACAAGAGCTTAAAGATCTACTTGATAGACGGGCTAAGGCCTTTTTAGAAGAAGCTAATAAAGTAGGGTTGGAAATTTGTCCATATAAATCAGGCTTCTTTATTACCGTTCCCTGTGACAATCCTGTAAAAGTCTCTGAAAAACTGAAAAAAGAAAACATCTTTTTAGTTCCTCTGCAAAAGGGACTTAGATTCGCTGTATGTTCAGTGTCAGAAGAAAAGTGTAGAAAGGCTCCTGCTAAATTGTTAGAAGCAATGAAGTAGCAAGCAAATTTCTTTGAACAAAAGTGCCTACAGCAATTTATTAGTTCGTAGTTAGTAGTTATTAGCATATAAAGGTAATTCTTTAAGGTCCTTTCTGTTACCTGTAATCTTTTTTTCTATTAACAGTCACCTATTAGCTATAAGCCATTCATTTTAATATTTTACTAGAAAAAGTTTAAATTCTTTTTTAAAAAAGCTACCTGCAAATACTGTCAGGTAGCTTTTTTAATATATTTATTAGTTCCTGTCTAGACCTCTACTCCCTTAAAAATCACGGCATAGGCCAGTATTATAGACCCAAGCACTATAAACACATCGGCCACATTAAATACGGGGTAGTTTATAAGAGTAAAATCGAAAAAATCTATAACATAGTCCAGTCTTATTCTGTCTATAAGATTCCCTATAGCCCCTCCGATAATAAAAGATAACGGTATCTTTAACAACACTAAATCTTTCTCTTTGATGATCTTAATAAGATATATTATCAAAACAAGGACTACAATGGCCGTAAGTATTATTAGGAAGGTTTGTTTGTTCCTCAGGATACTAAAAGCAGCTCCGGTATTTCTCCTATAAGTAAGATGAAATACATTCTCTACCAGAGGATATGTATCTATAGGCTTAAGGTATAAATCTGCCAAATATTTAGTTGCCTGGTCGAAAACTACTATTATAGCTATAATTAAAAAATAAATCATAAATTTTCCTCCATCTTTTTAATTCACCTTTTTATTCTAGCATATTTTAAAAACTTTAGCTATAACAAAGGAGAAAGCAATCGTCCCAAAGACTCAATAAATTTTTGATATATGCCCCTCTGCAAATGTTCTTCTAAGTTAATCTTTTTACTTTCTTTGAGGTCATTTTTAAAATCATATTCCAGTCTTTCTACCACATCACTATCATAAATAAACGCATTGACTTCAAAATTGATTTTCAGGCTCCTCATATCTAAATTGGCAGTTCCTATAGATGCACCTATCCCATCTACTAATAGAACCTTACTGTGTATAAATCCCTTTTCATAGGTATATATTTCAACACCAGCTTCTAAAAGCTCCTCTATATTTGATCGAGATGCCCAAAATACTAACAAATGATCAGGCTTACTGGGAATTATCAATTTAACATCTATTCCGCTAAGAGCCGCCGTCTTTAATGCCATCATTATACTTTCATCGGGCACCAGATAAGGGGTCGTTATCCAGATTCGCTTTTCCGCAGTAGATATCATGGTAAAATATGCCTGAAGGATCGATTCCCAGTTGGAATCAGGTCCACTAGAGGTTATCTGTATAAGCTGCTCTCCATAATGCTTTAGCTTGGGGTAATAAATTTTTTCCATAATGGACTCATTAGATACGAAATACCAATCTTTGAGGAAAATATTTTGTAAACTGTAAACAGCTTCTCCTTCAATCTTAATATGAGTATCTCTCCAAAAGCCTAAATGGGTGTTAATGCTTAGATATTCATCTCCTATATTAAGTCCCCCCACAAAACCTATTTTACCATCTATAACAATTATCTTTCTATGGTTCCTATAGTTAAGCTCCCTACTGAGGACAGGAAACATCACAGGAAAAAAAGGATAAATCTTTACTCCTGCTTCCTTAAGTGAATTAATATAGTCCTTTTTTAGTCGCCATGAGCCAACATCGTCATATATTACTCTAACCTCTATTCCTTCTTTAGCTTTTTCTATTAAAATGTCCTTGATTTTGTTTCCTATACCATCATCTCGTATTATGAAGTATTCCATATGTATATGATGCTGTGCTTTTTTAAGCTCGGATATTATTGAGCTAAATGTACTGTCCCCATTAGTCAGTACTTTAGATTTATTATTAACTGTAAAAGGCGAGTTGGAATTTTTCAAAAGCAGGCTTATAAGCCTACTTTTAACCAGACTTCCCTCTGTATCAAACAGAGTAACTTCATTTAGTACATCCTTTTGTATCTCAGCTATATTAGAAAAAAACTTATAATCTATATATTTCTTTTTTTCAAAGGTTTTTTTCTTACGAATGTTATGTCCAAATAGTATATAAAATATAAATCCTACCACAGGTACTAAAAATAAAATCAATAACCATGCAATAGTTTTAGTAGGGTTGTTATTTTCCATGAAGATAATTATTCCTATAAAAAATGAATACAAAGTAAAAAAAAGCCCCAGAAAGGTTGAAAGCTTATTCCATGCCTGATTAATCGCAATATTAGTCCTGATCTCAAATATGGATAGAGCTAACACAGTAATTATCACTGCAATGAAAATCGTTATTGCTATGGTTCTTTTAGAAAGTTTTATCATACACTTCACCACTGTATTACAAATTTTATTATAATCTTATATCTTAGTTTTAACAATTATCTCTAAAAAATATTTTTAAAACCTTTTTGTGCTTATACATCTATTATAGAGGATTTATTAAAAAAATACCCTATAAACTTTGTAAAAAAACATTTTAATAAATAAAAAAATACTTACTAATTAGCTAGTAAGTATTTTCTGTAATGGCGGAGAAGGCGGGATTCGAACCCGCGCGCCGGATTATTCCGACCTAACGGTTTAGCAAACCGTCCTCTTCAGCCTACTTGAGTACTTCTCCATATATTAATACTTTTTACATGACAGAGTTAATTATACCATAAACACTCTCAAGGGTCAACACAAGCTCATATTTTTATTGAAGTGAATATATATCTTTTTCTAACATCTACTATTTGCTGAACTAAAAATTATAAATTCTTATTGATTTTGCCTACGAAAATATGCTAGAATCAATCTATACAATTTCATAGGCTGGACGAAGGTAGTGGAAGTATTCGTTACGACCGTTACTGGACAGGCCTCTGGAGAGACTCAGCTGAGCACCGAAGGGGAAAGCCAAGTAATTGGTGAAACTCTCAGGTAAAAGGACAGGGGATTTTAAGTCATGAAAGATAACTTCTTATTTTAGCTATAATTATAGGTAAAATAAGAGTTAATCTTTTTTGATTATCCTTGTTTTTCCGGAGACTATATCTTCTTGAGTTAGTCTCTTTTATTTTTTATACTAAAATTTTATTAACTAAAGGGGGAAGGTTTTGAATGAAAGCAGTTATTACAGTTATAGGAAAGGACAAGATAGGCATTATTGCCGGAATCACCTCAGTTTTGGCAAAAAATAAAGTAAATATTTTAGACATAAGCCAAACTATTTTACAAGATTACTTTACTATGATAATGATTGTGGACTTAGAAAAAATGACTGTCGGTTTAAATGAGTTAAAAAATCATCTGAATGATATCGGTGAAAAAATAGGTCTTTCAATCAAGATACAACATGAGGATATATTTAATGCAATGCACAAAATATAACTGCAGGAGGTAAACTATCATGAATCAGTTTAACAATATACTGGAAACCATCACGATGATTGAAAAGGAAAAGCTCGATATAAGAACTATAACTATGGGTATATCTCTGCTAGACTGTTGTGATGCAAATGGAGAAAAGTCAAGAAAAAAAATATATGATAAAATAACAAAGTATGCTGAAAATTTGGTTAAGGTTGGAGAAAATATCGAAACAAAATATGGTATACCCATAATAAATAAAAGAATTTCTGTAACTCCTATCTCTCTAATTGCTCAAGCAAGCAGCGATAAAAATTATGTAGAATTTGCCAAAACTCTTGATAAAGCAGCAAAGGCCGTAGGAGTCAATTTCATAGGAGGTTTTTCAGCCCTTGTTCAAAAAGGTTATTCCAAAGGCGATAAAATACTGATTGATTCTATTCCTAATGCTCTTGCCGAAACCGAAAGGGTATGCTCTTCAATAAACGTCGGCGATACAAGGTCGGGAATAAATATGGACGCCGTAAGGGATATGGGAAAAATAATCAAAGAAACGGCTTATTTGACTAGGGAAAAGGACAGCATAGGATGCGCAAAGCTTGTGGTCTTTGCTAATGCAGTAGAGGATAATCCTTTTATGGCTGGTGCTTTCCATGGAGTTGGCGAGGCCGAATGCATTATAAATGTAGGTGTGAGCGGTCCAGGAGTTGTTAAGTCTGCCCTTGAAAAAGTAAAGGGTGAAAGCTTTGATGTCGTTTCAGAAACCATAAAGAGAACCGCCTTTAAAATAACTAGAGCAGGACAGCTAGTCGCCAGAGAAGCTTCAAAAATGCTTGGTGTTCCCTTTGGCATCTTGGACTTATCTCTTGCACCTACACCGGCCGTAGGCGATAGCGTTGCAAGAATTTTGGAAGAGATGGGCATCGAAAGTTGCGGCGGTCATGGAACCACAGCAGCTTTGGCACTTTTAAATGACGCTGTTAAAAAAGGCGGTATTATGGCATCTTCTCATGTTGGTGGCCTAAGCGGAGCGTTTATTCCAGTAAGTGAAGATGAGGGAATGATAAATGCCGTAAAAAAAGGTTCTCTGAACTTGGAAAAACTCGAAGCTATGACATGCGTCTGCTCTGTAGGTCTTGATATGATAGCAATTCCCGGAGATACTCCAGCGTCTACCATATCAGCTATTATAGCAGATGAAGCAGCCATTGGGGTTATAAACAAAAAAACAACTGCTGTCAGGGTAATCCCTGTCTATGGTAAAAAACTTGGTGATGAGGTTGAATTTGGCGGCCTTTTAGGTAGGGCTCCTATCATGGCTGTAAGTAAGTTTTCAAGTGAAGATTTTGTAAACAGAGGCGGAAGAATTCCTGCTCCTGTCCATAGTTTTAAGAATTAGTTTAAGTAACCTTTTTAAGTAAAAGGTTTAATTTATTAGGATTTTGAAAATCCCTGAAGTAGTATAAATTAACCTCTTGTGTGCTAGTTAATCTAACAATATAACTTTAAATATCCTTCAATGTTTCCTCTGAAGCGACTTTAAAGAGCTGTTTTTACTTCTAATTTTTTTATTAAAACAGCTCTTCTACGGAGCCTGAAGAGGTTTATTGAAGGATATTTATAAAGAAATAACGGGACAAGTTATATCAAACTACTTTTTTGTTATTATTTACAAATTATAAGCTCGGTATTCTAACCTTACCTATTATCTCCTTAATAGAACCATATCCTTTTGTTTTTATATATTCCTTTATGCCATCTATTACTTCTCTCGCTACCCAAGGGTTTATTAAGTTTGCCGTGCCGATTGAAATAGCGTTTGCTCCTGCAAGGAAAAACTCTATTGCATCCCTATAGTTCATTATTCCTCCCATTCCTATTACAGGAATAGAAACAGAGTTTGCAGCTTCATACACCATTCTTACAGCTATAGGCTTTATGGCAGGGCCTGAAAGTCCCCCCATACCTCTTGCTAAGACTGTAGTCTGATTTTCTATATCTATGGCCATCCCAATTACCGTATTGATAAGGGATATGCAGTCAGCTCCACCCTTTTCGGCTGCAATGGCTATCTCCTTTATGTCCTTTACATTGGGACTTAGCTTAACTATTAAATGTTTATCACAATACTGCCTTACCTTATTTGTCACCTCATACACCATTTCCGGCTCTCTTCCAAAGGATACTCCACCCCGCTTCACATTTGGACAGGATATATTCAGCTCCATAGAATCTACAGAGGTTTTTGACAGTATTTCAGCTATTTTACAGTATTCTTCTATAGTATTCCCATTAATATTGACTATTACTTTCGTATCGAACTGTTTTAGAAAGGGCAGTTCTTCCTTTACAAAGTATTCTACTCCCGGATTTTGAAGTCCAACACTATTTATCATTCCCATAGGTGTTTCCGACACTCTGGGAGTAGGATTTCCCTTTCTTTCTTCCAGTGTTAATCCCTTAACCATTATACCTCCTAAGATGTTTAAATCCAGATAGTCTGTAAACTCCCTTCCGAATCCGAAGGTTCCCGATGCAACTGTAACGGGATTTTTTAGAGTTAGTCCATTTAAATCCACTTTTAGGTCCACTCTACTCATCAAATATCACCTCTTCTCCATAGAAAACCGGGCCTTCCTTGCAGGTCCTTACATAATTCCAGTCATCTTCACCTTTCTTCACCTTGCATGTACAGACCAGGCAGGCTCCCATACCACAGGCCATTCTCTCCTCCATCAATAACTGAACAGGTATATCATTTTCTTCTCCAAGGTTTTTAACGACTTTTAACATTGGCTTAGGTCCACACGCAAAGATATGATCATATTTTTTGTTTTGTAGTTCTTGCTTTAGGGGCTCGGTAACATAACCCTTGTAATCAAATTCCTTTTTCTCTGAAGCAACTATTAAATCATCTACAAACTCTTTAAAATCCTCTACCATAAATGGTATATCGCTATATCCAAGCATAACCTTTATATCTATATCATCCTTTAGGGACAGCTGTTTTACCAGCTCCAGTAGAGGTGCCACACCCATTCCACCGCCAACTACCAAAACATTATTCTTTTCAATATCCAGATTAAAACCATTACCTAAAGGCCCTAGTATATCGATGTATTCTCCTTTGTTTTTACTACACAATAGCATAGTCCCTTTGCCTACTTTATTTATTAAAAAGGTTAGTGTCTCATCATCAATTATACTTACGCTTATAGGTCTCCTCAAAAGGGGATATTCTTCTTCACCGCTTTTCAAATTGAAAAACTGTCCTGCCTTTACTTTTCCTAAGTCCTTTGGTTTTTCAATGACTATTTTATGAATTCCCGCTGTTATTTCTGTATTGTGAACGATTTTACAGATATAATTTTTATTCAAGACTGAGACCTCCCTACCAATATTTCTTTCCATTTTCTTCGAGAGCTTTATTTATGGCGTCCCTCATTTTGATGGTTTCCTGTCTTGCTACTTTTCCGTATTCCGCTTCTGTACCTTTTTCTTTATTTCTATAGGCATAAAGTATTCCCCTTGATGAATTTACTACTGCTCCAAGTCCATCATCGTTGAAACTGCAAACTACATCTTCTGCAGTTCCTCCTTGGGCTCCATATCCTGGCACTAGAAAATATGAGCTTGGCATTAGCTTTCTAAGGGTTTTTAACTCTTCCGGATAGGTGGCTCCTACTACTGCTCCTATGGAAGAGTAACCGTACTTGCCAGTATTTTTCCTGCTCCAATTATTTACCATTTGTGCTACTATCTCATATATCTTTTTTCCTTCTGATATCAAATCCTGTAATTGACTAGAGCCAGGGTTAGATGTTTTAACCAGCATAAAAATTCCCTTTTTGTATTCCTGAACATCTGTGACAAACTCTTTTGTACAATCATCTCCAAAGTAGGGATTGATTGTGACAGCATCTGCAGGAAAGGCTTCTAATAACTCTCCCTCTAATTCCGTTTTGCCTATATGGGCATTAGAATAAGCCTTAGATGTACTGCCTATATCTCCTCGTTTCACATCCCCTATTACAAGAAGTCCCTTCTCTGAAGCATATCTGCATGTCTTTATATAGCTGTCAAGTCCTTCTATACCATACTGCTCATAGAAGGCTATTTGAGGTTTTACTGCAGCAGCTATATCGTAAACATTGTCTATGATTGTCTTGTTAAACTCCAATATAGCCTCACCGGCAGCTTTAAAGTTTTTTCCATGTTTTTTAAAATACTTTTCTTTTACCATATGCGGTATCAACTGAAGTCTTGGGTCTAATCCTACCACTACGGGACTTCTTTTTTCATTGATCTTTTCAATCAGCTTATCTGTGAACATAGTATCTTTCCCCTTTCATAAACTACTTTTCCCTCTACTATTGTATAAAGAGGTTTTCCCTTTACCTTCATACCGTTAAAGGGTGTATTTTTTCCCTTTGAGAAAAACTTATCTGAATCTATGATGTACTCTTTCTCTAGGTCTATAATTGTCAAATCTGCATGTTTACCCACTTCAATAGTTCCCTTGTCTATTCCTATAATTTGAGCAGGACCTATGGTCATCATCTCTATCAATCTCATTAATGGAAGTTTGTTTTTTAACACCAGTTCACTGTAGCTAAGTGAAAAGGCTATCTCTATACCGCTTATTCCAAAGGCTGCTTTGTCATAGGCTACTTTTTTGCTATTTTCATCATGGGGAGCGTGGTCGGTAGCAATTACATCTATAGTTCCATTTAGGATTCCTTTAATTATTGCTTTTACATCTTCTTTACTTCTAAGGGGGGGATTTACCTTAGTATGGGTATTTTCCAAAGAGACAATATCATCGGTAAGTATGAAGTGATGGGGTGCTGCTTCACAGGTAACATTCAAGCCCTTTTCTTTGGCTCTTTGAACAAGGTATACTGATTCCTTGGTGCTTACGTGAGCTATATGAAGTCTCGATGAAAAGGATTCACATAGATCTATATCTCTTTTCACTATAAGATATTCCGCTTCTGAAGGGATTCCCTTTATACCGGTTCTTTCACTGGCCTTTCCAAGGTTTATACTTCCACCTCTTGAAAGTTCATGATCTTCACAATGGGATATCAGAGGAATGTTATTATCTTTAGTCTTTTTAAAGGCCTCCATCATTAAACTAATATCCATAGGCGTTTTCCCATCATCTGATATAGCAACTATGCCTGCTTCTACCATTTCCTCTATAGGGGAAATTTCCTTTCCCTCCAAACTTTTAGATATGCTTCCTATAACTAAAACATTTACACAACCCTCGTTTTTGGCTTTGTTTTTTATAAATTTGACTACCTCTTTAGAATGGATAGCAGGACTTGTATTTGGCATACATGCCACAGTTGTAAAACCACCGGCTGCCGCTGCCTCTGTTCCTGTTTTTATCGTTTCCTTATATTCAAAACCTGGTTCCCTGAGATGAACATGTATGTCTATAAATCCCGGGGTTACAATCAAACCCTTCGCATCAATGACTTTTTTATTTTCTTCACAAAGATCGTTTCCCATTTCAGAAATAATGCCGTCCTTTATAAGGATATCCAGTTTTTGCTTTATTTTGTGCTTAGGATCTATTACTAAACCGTTTTTTATTAAAAGCTCCATTTTTTCACCTCCTAAATTTTTTGACCATTAAAAAAGTCTTCTGCTCAGAGAAGCAGAAGACATAATTCACCCATTTTAGGCATAACTCAACCGTTGTCACGATATACTTTCCTTACCGGCCTCTCTGGACCAATTTAAAGGTTCTATTCATTTTCATAAATGTTATCACATATAGAAACAAGTGTCAATGAAAATTTATAAATGGATCGTCTTTCAATATCTTATATCAAATGACTTATATCTTTCTAAATGTTGAAACTCATCTACATCAACATTTCTAACCTTTGAAAAGGGACTACCTTTTTTAACAGCAGTGAGGAATTTTTCCATATCATCTTTGTTTCCTTGGGCATCTATTTCTACAGTGCCATCCAGATTATTTTTTACCCAGCCCTTTATATTGTTTTCCATAGCTTTTTGATATGTAAAGTACCTGAACCCCACCCCTTGAACATGACCGTGAACTATAATGTGATAGCGTACCATAAAATCAAATCCTTTCCTATAATTTGTATCTTAACTACTTTTGCAAAATTATTAATGGTTTACTATATATTATACCCTTGCATATGTTAAGATAAAAAAGATTGAGAATTATTTCTACCTACTACTGGAGAAAAATATACAAATAATATGCTATGGGTTTTTATTTCTAAAACTCATTGACATAGTATTATGTATATGATAATCTATGTTCAAATAATAAAACTGAATAAATATTGCCTTTAACTTAACCCTGTGAGGTTAGAAAGGTAGAGAAGACTATACTGGACTACAAATTTCTGTCTGAGTATAATTAGTTAATTGTGCCTTCTTTATCCTTATCGGGGTAAAGAAGGCTTTTTAAGTATCAATACTAGCACCTTTAATTTGATCCAGCGAGGTCAACAAGGAGGAATATTTATGAGAAAAGATGTAAAACATTTAATCAGTCTTCAAGACTATTCTATCGACGAAATTACTGAAATAGTTAAGCTAGGGAAAATGATTTATGATTCACCTGAGGATTACTCTGAAAAATGCAAGGGAAAGATTTTGGCATCCCTATTTTATGAGCCAAGTACAAGGACTAAGTTTAGCTTTGAATCGGCTATGCTGAGACTTGGTGGAAATATAATCGGTTTTAGTGATGCCAATACAAGCTCAGTTTCCAAAGGAGAAAGCGTTGCCGATACTATAAGAGTTATGTCCTACTATGCTGACATAGCTGTTATGAGACATCCCAAGGAAGGTGCTCCAAAGCTTGCATCACTGTACTCATCCATCCCAATAATAAATGCTGGAGACGGTGGTCATCTCCATCCTACTCAAACCCTTACGGACCTTCTCACCATCTATAACTACAAAGGAACTCTTAAAAATCATACGATAGCCCTATGCGGTGATTTAAAATACGGAAGAACCGTACATTCCCTCATAAAAACTATGGCTAGATTCAGCACTAAAAGATTTATCTTAATCTCACCGGAAGAACTTATACTTCCCGATTCTGTTAAGCGGTTTCTCAAGGACAATTATGATGTTGAGTTGACAGAGGTAAGGTATATAGAAGAAGTAATAGATGAGATAGACATCCTCTATATGACAAGGATTCAAAAAGAACGCTTCTTTAACGAAGAAGATTATTTAAAACTTCGAGACAGTTATATATTAACTAAAGATAAAATCAGGCCTGCTAAACAAGATATGATAATAATGCATCCCCTTCCAAGGGTTAATGAAATAGCCTACGAGGTTGATGATGACCCTAGGGCAGTATATTTTGACCAGGCTCAGTTTGGAATGTATGTCAGAATGTCACTAATTTCAAAACTTTTGGGGGGGGAATAGGATGTTAGAGGTTAAACAAATAGAAAAAGGAATAGTTATTGACCATATAAAATCAGGAAATGGCCTTAAAATCTTTAATAAGCTTATGCTGAACAAGTCAAAAAAACCAATAGTTCTACTGATGAATGTTGAAAGTAAGCTGCTTGGAAAAAAGGATATAATAAAGATTGAAAATTCCTTTGATATAGACTTAAATCTTCTTGGTCTCTTAGATGACAATATAACGGTAAATTATATTGAAAATGGCAAGCTGACTCTAAAAAAGAAAATTACGATTCCAAAGGAAGTAAAGGGACTTATAAAATGCAAAAACCCAAGGTGTATCACCAATTCCGATAGCTACGTAGAGCCTCTGTTCAAACTTCTATCTAAGGATACTCTTGAATATAAATGCAGTTTCTGCGAAGAAATAACAAAATATGAGTTATAATTATATAAGAAGCTGTCTCACTTATGGGACAGCCTCCTGTTTTAGTACAATAAACTAACACAATGTGTTAGTTTATTATAAGATAAATGAATATATAGGAACAACTATTATACTAAGAATAGTTGTAAATCCTACCATTATGGCAACATATTTTGAATCAGTATCATAAAATTCAGCAACCAGTGCTGCTTGAGTTATTATAGGCATTGCAGATTCTATAATGAATACATTCTTTAGTAGTTGCGGTAATTCATATAATTTTAAACCTAAAAACATTATAATAGGAGCAACAACGAACCTTCCAAATAATATTAAACAGCTTTTAATATCTAGTTTAATATCTTCCATTTTAATTGAATGAATAACTATCCCTATAAAAAACATAGATAAAGGGGTAGTTATACTCCCAATATATCTGAATGAATCTTCAATAAATCCTGGCAAATCAATATTCATAAGCATTATTATGATTCCAATGATAAACCCAATAAACGGTGGAGAAAATATTTTTTTAAGAGATTTTAATTTCAAATTTTTCTTTTTATCTTCTTGCGTATTTTTCTTTATGTTATATACTCCTAAAGTCCAAAACAAAGTTGTATGCGCAAAATAATATAGAAAAACATACATAGTACTTCCTTCTCCAAACAAAGATATATTTATCGGAAGGCCTATGAAGATGGAATTGCCAAAAGTAAACATTATACAAAATATACCTCTTTTATCCTCTTCAATTTTAAAAATATATGAAATTATAATTGCAATTCCGTATATTATTATGATACTTAAAAAAGCTACTATTATTCCGTTTAAAGAATTAAAAAGACTTTCCCTACTAAACCTCATAGGAATATTGACAATCATCATCAAAGGAAGTGTAATATTTAGAATAAGTTTAGAAAAAAGTTTCCCTGTCTGTTGATTAAAAAGTCCCTTTTTAGTTAAGATATAACCTATCCCAATCATTACAAAGATAGTAAGTACGCTATTTAGACTATTCATTATAAAACTTCCTCATTTCTTCTGTGAATTTTTAAATGTCTTAACTTGATTTGCTAGTTCCTGATAGCAGCAACCTTAGACTAAATGTTAAATTATACACTGATATTCTATCATAAGGAAGCAAATAATCCTATGTGAATTTCCGAACTTTTTTATTTGTACCTTGGAACCAGTTAATAATTGAATAGGAGTTTCCCAGGGGTTTTCCAATGCTGCACAATACGGAAACATATCTTTAGGTATACTTTTGCTGCTTTGTTGTTTGATAAAATGAATCGGTATTCCGAATTTTAAGCTATTTAACTCATCTTGAGTATTTATTATGTCTGGAAAAATTAATGGATTTATTAACGTAAATATAAAACCTATAATCAAAATTACTAATGTAGTCTTTTCCCTCATGGATCACGCTCATTTTTACTGATAAAAAAGATGAAGTTTTTAAAATACGCTGGGCACTTCTAAACAATTCTACACTTAGAAACAAAAAAAGTTTAATAAAATTTCCAATTTGGTAAAACAAACTATTGATAATGAAAAGTGAGTATGGTAGCTTCTAAATGGCGATGCCATAAGATTTTCAGGCCTTCGCCCCTAGCATTCAAACCATACTCGCAGAGGCTCGTTGTCAATAGCAAACTGGAAATTTTATTACTTCCGCAACGCTAGAATTTTTATTTGCCAAAAACAAATATGGATTGTTTCCTTTCATAAAAACTATATAATATTACTAATAAAAGTTTTATTTCCCATATGTTATATTTGCTCAGTGGCTGTGAGTTATATATCCGCATAATCATATTAACATTGAAATAATTTTACGTAATGGCATTGCATATACTATATATTGTCTTTTATCAACAAACCGAAGTGCCCTATGCACTTTTTTACATTTTACTTAGTAAATATATATGGATCTTTGCTCCACTTTTTAAGTGTTTCAAGCTCTTCTTTCTGTATATAACCCATTTCCACCGCTACGGGTAAAAGTATGTGGTAGCTTGTTAAAGTCTTATATTTTACTCCTTCTTTCTTAAACAGTTCATCTAGTTTTTTAAAGTTATAGCTGAATATAGCTGCTACACCTAATACCTCTGCTTCCGATTCCTGTAAGGCCTTAACGGCATTCATGGAGCTTCCCCCCGTAGAAAGAAGGTCTTCTATTAGAACCACCTTTTTTCCTTTAGGGAGCTTACCTTCTATAAGCTTTTTCTTTCCGTGTCCCTTTGCTGAGCTTCTTACATATATCATCGGTAGGTTCATCTTTTCAGCTACCCAAGCAGCATGGGGAATGCCTGCTGTAGCCGTTCCTGCAATAACCTCTACCCCAGGATATTCCTCTAAAATCATTTCCTTTAAGCCTTCTGCTATGGCATATCTTACTTCAGGATAGCTCATTGTGAGCCTATTATCACAATAAATCGGAGACTTTATACCCGATACCCAAGTAAATAAATTTGAGGTATCTTTAATACTAACGGCTTTTATTTCCAAAAGCATCTTAGCAATTTTTTCGCTTATTTTCATGACTTATCCCTCCAATTATTCTAAAAACATCTACACGCTTTATTAGTTTTCTTTTACTAACATCAAAATATCGTAATGAACGTTCTTTTTACCTTTTTTTTAAGTTTCAAAACTATATAAATAATTTAACCTGTAAGCTTAATTATCTATAGCTATAATAATCTTTATATCTTACATATATCAATAACATCCAGATCCTTCATATCAATATCCCTCTTTATGATATCCGTAATAGCAGCCAGTGTGTCTAGAGAAGTAATGCAGCAAACCTTCTTTTCAACTGCCCTTCTTCTTATCCTGAATCCATCAGTTCTGGAATTGCGTCCCTTTGTAGGTATATTTACCACTAGGTCTATATCTCCACTATCTATTATCTCAAGCACGTTTGGAGATCCATTTTCACCTATTTTCTTTACATTAATATTTTTAATTCCGTTTTTCTCCATGAATCTACCTGTGCCCTCTGTTGCATAAAATTCAAATCCAAGCTCCTTTAAATCCTTAGCTATGGTCAAGAATTCATCTTTAAAATTATCGGATATACTAACCAGTACCTTACCCCCTTTAGGGATATTCATATTTGCACCTATGAGCCCTTTATAAAGGGCTGTATATAAGTCCTTACCTACTCCAAGGACCTCTCCCGTAGATTTCATCTCTGGTCCTAGGGCCACCTCCGTGTCCGGAAGCTTCTCCATAGAGAATACAGGAACCTTTACTGCTTTAATTTTTTTAGATTTATAAAGGCCAGTTCCAAAACCTAAGTCCTTGAGCTTTTTCCCAAGCATGACTTGAGTTGCAATCTGTATCATAGGTATACCCGTTACCTTACTTATATAAGGGATAGTTCTTGATGCCCTCGGATTAACTTCTATAACGTATATCTTATCTTCATATAAGACGTACTGTATGTTTATCAAGCCATTTGTATTTAAAGCCCTTGCAAGTTTATAGGTGTAATCCACTATTTTCTCTGTTATCTTTTCGCTGATATTATCTGCAGGATAGATGGATATACTATCTCCCGAGTGTACCCCTGCCCTTTCAAGGTGCTCCATAATTCCCGGTATAAGTATGTCTTCTCCATCACATATAGCATCGACTTCTATTTCCATGCCCATTAAATATTTATCAATGAGAACAGGCTTTTTACTGTCTCTTTCCAAGGTATTTGCCAGGTATTTTTGCAGCTCTTCTTCATTGTAGGCTATCTCCATGCCCATTCCTCCTAGGACATAGCTTGGTCTTACAAGAACAGGATAACCTAGTCTTTCAGCTGCCTTAAGTCCCTCTTCAATGCTATGAACTCCTGTCCCTTTAGGTCTATCTATGTTAAGCTTATCTAGGAGCTTTTCAAATCTTTTTCTATCCTCACACTCATCTATTCCATCGGCCGATGTGCCAAGTATGTTTACACCCATTTCATCCAAGAATTTAGCGAGTTTAATTGATGTCTGTCCTCCGTACTGAAGTATAACTCCATAAGGTTTTTCCTTTTCCACTATGTTAAGAACATCCTCCTCTGTAAGGGGCTCAAAATAAAGTTTATCTGAAGTATCAAAATCTGTGCTTACTGTTTCGGGATTGTTATTAATTATTATGGATTCTATATCTTCTTCTTTCAATGCCAATACTCCATGAACTGAACAGTAATCAAATTCTATTCCCTGCCCTATTCTTATGGGCCCCGAACCTATTACTATAATCTTTTTTCTGTCTGTCACCTCTACTTCATCTACAAAATCATAAGTTGAATAGTAATAAGGAGAAACTGCATCAAACTCTCCTCCGCAGGTGTCAACCATCTTGTAAACCGCTTCAATCCCGTATTTCTTTCTATGTTTATATACATCTTGGACATTTGAACCTGTTAGTAAAGCTATCCCTTTATCAGAAAATCCTTTTTTCTTCAGCAGCAACATCTTTTCTTTGTCTATATCTTTTAAACTCTTATCTCTTATTGCTTCTTCTAGATCTACTATGTTCTTTATCTTATCTAGATAGAATTTGTCTATGCCGGTCAAGGAAGAAACTTCCATAATTTCTATCCCTCGTCTAAACAGCTCAGCTATATAGAAAAGTCTCTCATCGTCTCCGATCTTAACCTTTTTCTTTAGTTCATCCAGAGATAAATCTTTTGAATACTTGTTTTCTAAGTTATACTGACCTATCTCTAGGGATCTTACGCCCTTCAAAAGTGCACTTTCAAAATTATTTCCTATAGCCATTACTTCGCCCGTTGCCATCATTTTTGTGCCAAGGGATCTATTGCCCGTATCAAATTTATCAAAGGGCCACTTTGGTATCTTTACTACACAGTAATCTAAAGTAGGTTCAAAACATGCAAATGTCTTTCCTGTAACATCGTTTCTTATTTCGTCCAGATTATAGCCTATTGCTATCTTTGCTGCCACCTTAGCTATAGGATATCCTGTGGCTTTGGAAGCTAATGCCGATGAACGACTTACCCTTGGATTTACCTCAATAACATGATATTCAAAACTATCTGGGTCGAGGGCAAACTGAACGTTACATCCTCCCTTTATATTTAGGGCATTTACTATCTTTATAGATGCATTTCTGAGCATCTGATATTCCTTGTCACTCAAGGTCTGAGAAGGGGCAATAACTATACTATCTCCCGTATGAACTCCTACAGGATCTATGTTTTCCATATTACATACTGTTATGGTATTTCCCTTGTTATCCCTTATCATTTCGTATTCAATTTCCTTCCAGCCCTTTACGCTTCTTTCTAAGAGAACCTGATTTACCATGCTGTATTTTAAGCCTTTTGAGGCTATTTCCTTAAGCTCTTCCAGATTATCTGCTATTCCTCCGCCGCTTCCTCCCAAGGTGTAGGCAGGTCTTACTACCATGGGAAATCCTATTATCTTACTATATTCTATCGCTTCCTCTAAGCTACCTACCATTTTGCTTTCTATAACCGGTTCACCTATTTTTTTCATTAGGTTTTTAAACTTATCTCTATCTTCCGCCTGCTCAATAGATTTTACATCGGTTCCTAATAGTTTTATTCCGTATTTTTCTATAATCCCTTTATTCCATAGCTCTACTGCAAGGTTTAAAGCAACCTGCCCTCCCATTCCTGCTACTAAGCTGTCAGGTCTTTCCTTTGCTATTATTTTCTCTAAAACCTCCACTGTAAGGGGTTCAATATACACTGAATCTGCAACAGTTTTATCGGTCATTATTGTAGCAGGATTACTGTTTACAAGTACAACCTCTATCCCCTCTTCCTTTAATACCTTACATGCTTGAGTTCCTGAATAATCGAATTCTGCAGCCTGACCGATGATTATGGGTCCCGACCCTATAACTAAAGTCTTTTTTATATTCTCATATACCGCCATCCTGATTCTCCTCTCTTTAAATACATACTATAGATGAACAACTTTAAAATTTAATTTAACTCGCCTCGCTAGTTCCTTATAGATATCCTTCAATAAACCTCTTCAGGCTCCGTAGAAGAGCTGTTTTATATAGAAAAGATTTAGAGGTAAAAACAGCTCTTCAAAGTCGCTTCAGAGGAAGCATTGAAGGATATTTAAAGCTATACCGTTAGAGTAACTAGCACAAGAGATTAACTTAAATAAAAAGGCTAATCTTCACATGAGCCAGAAGAATTCTCAAAACCCTAATAAATTAAATCTTGAACTTTGTTACCTATATATTTCAGATTACTACTATTTAGCCAAACAAATTAAAGCATTTCCATAAATTCATCGAACAGATAAGCTGTGTCCTGGGGTCCTGGAGATGCTTCCGGGTGAAACTGTACACTGAATAAGGGAAGCTTTTTATGCCTTATTCCTTCTATGCTTTCATCATTCAAGTTGATATGACTTATGATTACATCTCCTTTATCCAAACTGTCTTCTTCAACCACATATCCGTGATTTTGAGATGTTATATAAACTCTATCCTTTAGCAGATCCTTTACAGGATGGTTTGTTCCTCTATGTCCATATTTAAGCTTTGTGGTTTTGCCTCCCAAAGCCAGACAAATCAGCTGATGGCCTAGACATATTCCAAACATAGGCTTTTTCCCTATTAACTTCTTAATATTTTCTATAACCTCATGAAGTTCACTGGGATCCCCAGGCCCGTTAGATAAAAATATTCCATCTGGATTATCCTCTAAAATCTTTTCTGATGGAGTCATGGCAGGATAAACTATTAATTGAGCTTTTCTCTTTAATAGAGATCTGATTATGTTTTGTTTGATACCAAAGTCCAGCACTGCAATCTTTGTCAGTTTAGGCTTTAAAGTATAGGGCTTTTTTGTAGTTATCTTTTCTACCGCCCTATGGTTATCAAAATTTTTTATATCCTCTATGTCATTTTCATCATACTCTTTGGCTACTATGATTTTTCCAGCCATTGAGCCCTTCTCTCTTAGGAACTTAGTGAGAGCTCTTGTATCTACGCCTTGCAGCCCTACTATTTTATTTTTGCAAAGATAGTTTTCTAATGTTTCACTACCTCTCCAGTTAGAATAGTTTTCATAAAGCTCTCTTACTACAAAACCCTTAACCTTTGGATTTTCAGACTCGACATCATCACTATTTACCCCATAGTTCCCGATAAGAGGATAAGTCATAACTACAATTTGTCCATAGTAGGACGGATCTGTTAAAATTTCCTGATATCCGGTCATTCCTGTGTTAAATACTACTTCACCAACTGTTTCCTTTTCATATCCAAAAATTTCTCCCTCGAACCTGGTTCCATCTTCAAACAATAGGTATCCCTTCATTTTTTTCCTCCTCACATAATAGAAAAATAGAACATAAAAAAAGAGTAGAATATATCCTTTAAGAATACTTCTACCCGTGAGTTCGGCTTAATATATAGATTTTATCCGATAACTGACTACCCTAACACACTCTCTTCTATAAGTGAAAGATAAGGAGTAGTTACAGTTTCTGGATAAGCTTAACTACAGTTCAAGTGGAGTCTTAAACTCCAGCAGAACTAAATTTAATCTTGTGCATAACTAGTCTTGATATTGTATATTTATGCATAGATGCCTAAAAATTTTTTTCTAACCTTGCTGGCCTCACGGGACCGATCTTAAAGGTCATATCGAGTTTTTTAGTTTTGTTTCATCTATACTAACATAGGAAAATCGTTATGTCAACAATTATAAGATTTCAAATTTAGAACAAAAAGAAAAAACTTATTTTAATATCTATTGACTTACCGCTGTTTTTGTGTTATCTTTATAAAGATAATTAAATATCGCCACCTTTAAATTAACCCCGTGAGGTTAAAAAGGTTATATCAAAGTAGTAAATTAATAATGCATAGATGTTTTATGTTATTTAAACTATATACTGCTTAATAGATAGTCAGGCCTTCTTTACCTCATGGTAATGAAGGCCTTTTTTATGTTTTATACTTTAATTCTACTCGGCGAAGTCGACAAGTATATTATGAAAGGAGAATCTCAAATGATAACCAAAGAAAATCTAGCTTTAGGAAACAGCTTAACTACTAATCTTAACGCAATATCTCTTCATAAAAAAATTATATTAGGAATTCAACATACCTTTACAATGTTCGGTGCTACAGTATTAGTTCCATTAATCACTCAAATGGATATATCTGTAGCATTATTTATGGCAGGGGTAGGAACCCTTTTATTTCACCTTATAACCAAGGGAAAGGTTCCCGCATTCTTAGGTTCATCCTTCGCCTTTATAGCACCGATATTAGCTGTAGCTGAAATGTCTAATCTTCAGTATGCACAAGGCGGTTTAGTAGTTGCCGGTTTAGTCTATCTTATAATGGCCGGACTCATAAGCATATTCGGAGTAGAAAAAATTATAAGTTTCTTTCCACCTGTAATAACAGGACCTATCATAATGGTCATAGGTCTTAAGCTTGCACCAGTGGCAATAGATATGGCATCAAGCAACTGGCTACTGGCAATAGTGAGCTTTTCCATAGTAACAGCTGTAAGCATATATGGTAGAGGATTTTTAAAAGTACTCCCTGTTTTAGTAGGGCTCTTAGGTGGTTATGCAGTGGCACTATTAACAGGCAACGTAGACTTTACTCCTGTTGCTGAAGCTAACAAACTATTTGCTCTGCCAAACTTTACACTTGCTAAATTTAATTTGCAAACTGTTATGATGATTGCTCCTGTAGCAGTAGCTACTATGATAGAGCACGTAGGTGATATTCTTGCTATAGGTACAACAGTAAAAAAGGACTTTGTTAAAGACCCTGGTTTAAATAAAACCCTATTAGGTGACGGTATTGCAACATCAGTATCAGCAATGTTTGGTGGACCTGCAAATACCACATACTCTGAAAATACAGGAGTTTTAGCATTGACAAAGGTACATGACCCATCAATAGTGAGAATAGCAGCTGTATTTGCTATAGTCCTAGGAATTATGCCTAAAGTGGGAGCAATTATAAAGACTATTCCTACTGCTGTTGTAGGAGGTATCTCAATAGTACTCTTCGGTATGATTGCAGCTATCGGAGCAAGATCACTGGTAGAAAATAAAGTTGACTTTAGTAATTCAAGAAATCTTTTAATCGCAGCCGTAATCATGGTCTTAGGGCTTGGTGGAGCATCACTACCTATAAATATAGGAATGGTAAACTTTACCATAGAAGGTATGGCCCTGGCAGCTATAGTTGGAATAGCTTTAAATAAAATACTTCCTCAGAGATAACTTTAAATTAGTTTCCTAAAAAAACCTTCACTAAAACAGTGAAGGTTTTTTTATGTGCAAAAATAAATTCAAAAATTTTCTTTACATTTACTCAGAAAAATAGTAGAATATAATCACAAACAAACATAATCAAAAGTATTCGAAAGTAAACAATCATTAAAATGAAACCAAATACAAAAGGAAGATGTCTTATGTTCGCTGCAGAAAGAAAAAATAAGATAATTGCAAAGTTAAAATCAAATAATCGTGTTAAAGTCGCAGATTTATCTGCAGAGTATGGAGTTTCTGAAGCTACTATCAGAAGAGACCTCCAAGAGCTGGAGGATAGTGGTTTGTTACGTAGAACCCATGGTGGTGCAGTACTTCTTGAACATACAAAGTTTGAACCCACATTTACAGAAAAGGAAGCTAAATATTTGCCGGAAAAGCAAAAAATAGGGAAATTAGCTGCTTCCCTAATAGAGGATGGTGATACTGTAATTCTTGACTCAGGTACGACTACCCTCTATGTTGCCAAAAATATACGTGCTAAGAATGTTACCGTCGTTACAAACTCTCTCAGCATTATGAATGAGCTAGGTAAAAGGCAGGACATTGAGTTAATCAGTCTTGGAGGTAATATTCGTTGGGAAACCCAAGCCTTTGTCGGCCCCTTAGCCGAAAACACCCTAAAAACTCTATGGGCAGATAAGGTATTCCTAGGTACAAACGGTATATCCATTGAGCACGGCATTACAACACCTCCGATAATTGAAGCGCAAATTAAACGAATCATGATCGAAAGATCAAACCAGGTTATCGTTACAAGTGACAGCTCTAAATTTAATAAGGTAACCTTTGCTAAGATTTCAGACATTAACCATGTAGATGTAATCGTCACAGATGCAGAAATTGATAAAAATCTAGTAAAAGAATATAAGAAAAAAGATATAAAAATCTTAATAAGTCAATAGATTCGAGGTGAAAACATGATAGTTACAGTAACACTTAATCCTGCTATCGATAAGACCATAAATATAGATAATTTTATGGAAGGTAAAGTTAACAGGGTATCCGGCGCTAGAATCGATATAGGCGGAAAGGGAATCAATGCTTCTAAAGTCATAAACAAATTAGGTGGTAAAAGTATAGTTCTTGGCTTCGTAGCTGGAAAAAACGGAGATACGATTATAGAGTATTTAAATGATAATGGGATACAACACGATTTGATTAAGACTAAAGGAGAAACAAGAACAAATATAAAAATTGTTGATAAAATAAAGGGACTTGTAACTGATATCAATGAGAAAGGTCAGAGCATTAGGAAAGATGAGGTGAGAAAGCTTAAGGAAAGGATATTAAATAATTTATCTAAGGGAGACATAATAGTCTTTTCAGGAAGCGTTCCTCCCGGTGTAAAGAACAATATTTACAAGGAATTGATTGAACTTTCTAAGTCAAAAGGTGCTAAAACCATATTAGATGCCGATGGTCAACTTCTTGTAGAAGGAATAAAGGCTAAACCCTATTTAATAAAACCAAATATACATGAGCTCGAAAAAGCCTTTAGCAGAAATCTCAATGATAACATTTCTATAGTGAACTTAGCTAAGGAAATAGTTAATGGCGGTGTTGAAAACGTTTATATCTCCATGGGAGAAAAGGGATCTATATTTGTCAACAAAGATACAGAAGTTTTTATTGATGCTTTAGATGTAGAAGTAAAAAATACCGTAGGGGCTGGAGACGCTTTAGTTGCCAGTGTAGCCTTTGCACTGGAAAAGGGTTACGATCTAAAAAAAGCTTTGAAGCTGTCTACTGCTGCCGCAACTTTAAGCGTTATGAGTGAAGGCACTCAAATTGGAAATATTAAGGATATAGAAAAACTTGAAAATAAGGTCAAATTAAATATCTATAGTGAGGTGGTATAAATGAACATATCTGAATTAATAAGCAAAGAACTTATTTCACTGGATTTGCAGGCCGATACCAAAGCGGAACTAATAAATGAAATGGTTGAGCTACTAGATCAAAATGGCAGATTGTCAGATAAGGATGCTTTTGAAAAGGCTGTCCTTGAAAGGGAAAAAACTTATTCTACAGGTATAGGAATGGGTATTGCCATTCCTCATGGTAAGAGTGCCGGTGTAAAAAAAGCATCTATCGCTTTTGGCAGAAAAAATAAAGGCATAGATTTTGATTCTCTTGATGGAAAACCTGCAAAGATGTTCTTCTTAATTGCAGTTCCAGAAGCATCTAATGATGTACACTTGAAAATTCTCAGCAAGCTATCAAGGTCCTTAATGCATGAACAGACTAGAAAAGCCCTTATGGAAGCTAATGAAGCCCAGGACATTATTAATATTTTGCTTGAAGAAATTAAGTAGTATTTAAACAAAGCATTTAGAGGAGGTGAATTAGACAACTGTTGTGTACTTATTATTCTTAATCTTTTAGCATTAATAATTTATTTGTGAGGGGGAAATGAAATGAAATTTGTAGCTATTACAGCTTGTCCCACAGGGATAGCTCATACCTATATGGCAGCTGAAGCCCTAGAGCTGGCTGCTAAGGAAATGAGTGTTGAAATCAAAGTTGAAACGCAGGGTTCTGTCGGTGCTGAAAACGTTTTGACAGAGCAAGATATTGCAGAGGCAAAGGCAGTTATAATTGCAGCGGATACAAATGTATCCAAGGAAAGATTTGCCGGCAAGCCTGTTTTAGAGGTTGGAGTTCAGGAAGCTATTAAAGATGCTAAGTCTGTTATAGAAAAAGCTAAAACTGCAAAGGTTAGTCTTCAGGAAGAAGTTAATGCAATAAAATCCGAAAGAAAAGCACAGCAAAAGGGCCCCTATAAACATCTAATGACCGGTGTATCCTATATGATTCCTTTTGTGGTTGCAGGTGGCATTGCTATTGCTCTCTCCTTCGCCTTTGGTATCAAAGCCTTTGAAAATGAAGGTACCCTTGCAGCTGCTTTAATGCAAATAGGCGGTGGATCAGCTTTTGCCCTTATGGTACCGATACTTGCAGGGTTTATAGCATACTCTATAGCAGATAGACCCGGTCTCGTTCCAGGTATGGTTGGAGGTATGATTTCCGGTCAAATAGGAGCAGGCTTTTTAGGAGGAATCATCGCAGGTTTTATAGCAGGTTATACAGTTGATTTTCTAAAGAAAAATATTAAACTTCCAAAGTCAATGGATGGTCTGATGCCCGTTCTAATTTTACCTCTTTTATCATCATTGATAGTTGGACTTTCAATGATATACATTATCGGTAAACCTGTAAGTGCTTTAAATAAAGGAATGTCTAATTGGTTAACTAGTTTAAGCAGTGGTAATGCAGCCATTCTAGGACTTGTTTTAGGCCTAATGATGGCCTTCGATATGGGGGGTCCCGTAAATAAGGCGGCATATACATTTGCAGTAGGACTACTTGGCTCCGGAATTCAAGCTCCTATGGCAGCAGTTATGGCAGCAGGTATGACACCTCCCCTTGGATTGGCTCTTGCTACAGTTATTGCTAAAAATAAATTTACAAGGCAGGAGATTGAAGCTGGCAAGGCAGCCTGGGCCTTGGGTATATCATTTATTACAGAAGGAGCAATTCCCTTTGCAGCCGCTGATCCAATCAGAGTTATTCCTTCAATAATGGTTGGTTCCGGCATAACTGGAGCATTGTCAATGCTATTTAAGGCTAAACTTGCAGTACCCCACGGCGGAATATTCGTGCTGCCTATTCCAAATGCAGTAACTAACTTAGGTTTGTACTTTGTATCTATCATAGTAGGTACTATTGTTACTGCAATTATGATTTCGGTATTAAAGAAAGACCTAGAAACTGAAAAGGAAAAAGAGTCTGAAAAAATAACTGCATAATACACAGAATACGAAGAGAGGATTATCACAAAGTTAACTTTGTGATAATCCTCTCTCTTTGTATCTTAAAATCTTATGGTTTTTATTTTAATCCACCTCTAGAGTATACATTGCTTGGATTCCAAATCAGATACTCATTGATTCCATTGTCCTCCAAGGCCTTTATCTGAGCCCTTACCTCTTTGTCACCATATCTTATGTGCCCCTTAACCCATGTTGCAGTAAAGTCTTGAAGCCACGGTCTGATTATAGCCGGAGTTTCTATATTTTTATTTCTAGATATTGCATCTTTAACGCCGCGGTCTATGGTTTCATACGGATAAGCATCGGGAACCGGAAGTCCATACACTCCATTACCATAATGGCTTGGGTACATCATAGGTGAAACATAATCAACTATATTACTTACAGCCTCCCAATACTGTCCTATTCCCATATCATCTGCAACTGATCCTACTTGACCGTATATATCTGCTGAAATATATACATTTAATGGCGAGAGTTCTTTTCTTGCATATTTTAAATACCTCTGTATAGTTACAGGCTTAGATTCTCCAAGCTCATTTCTATAATCTAAATATTTGTCCATTCTTCCACCATTTGAAGCCGGGAATCTCACATAGTCAAACTGAATTTCATTAAAGCCTACCTTAGCAGCTTCCTTTGAAACTTCCATATTGTACTCCCATAGTTCTCTGTCATGGGGTGAGAGCCATATAATACCGTCTCTATTGGTAAATGGTTTGCCGTTACTTTTATATATTATTGCCTTTTCAGGATATTTTTTAGCATATTTAGGATCCTTAAATGATACAATCCTTGCAATAGTATAGATGTTGTTGTCTTTTAGCTTTTTCATAAAGCTTTGTATATCCTTAATGGGAGCCTTGTCATTTGCTCCAGTACCAAACTTCTCTGCAGCTTTTGTCGGAAAAAGCATGTTTCCGTTATCGTCCTTAACATCTATTACAAAGGCATTTATATCGGTTTCCTTAGCCAATTCAATCAGTTGGTCTATTTTTCCAGCCGCTGAATGTATAGTTACATAAACTCCCTTTACTTCCACTCTAGGATTGCTCGGATATTCCTGAACCTTATCCTGGGGCATTAAGTCTAATTCTCTATAGGCTGGTCCTAACAACTCCATTTTATCCTTCACAGTATAGTTAGCTGAAATCCAGCCTTCAGAGTTTTCTCCATTATTATCAAAGGCTATTTTATACCACGTAACTTCTCCAGCTTCATTGACCTGCTTGTCCAAAACCTCTACAGGTCTACCTTTAATGACACTCCCAATTATCTTGCCATCTATACTTCCCTCAGATCGTACATTTAATCTACTTGCACTTACGTATACTATATTTTCTTTACTCTCAGTTTCCTTCGCAGACTCTTGGTTTTGTTGTGAATCCTGTTCCTCATTAGTGTCATTTTCTTGATTTGAATCACTATCCCCTTCATTGTTTCTGGTTTTGTCTTCTTTGCCAGTATTATTACTATCTATCACTGTTACGTCTTCCTTGTTAGCTATCCTTTCTTTATCTGTATCGGATATGGTTTCTGTGGCACACCCTCCTAAACCAATAACAAGGACTAATAAAGTTACTAGAATTAATACTGTCCCTCTTTTAAGCATTAAGCCACCTCTTTCTAATGAGTCTATATTAAACTATATTTAATTATAACATGTCCTTTAAATACTTTGCAGCATTTATTTATATGGGATTTCTTTAATAGAACAAAGGCGTCTAATGCCCTATCATCCAAATCCTTTTTTACCATTGGCTATCAGCTATAAACTATTAGCCTTATTTAAATTTTTCTATCTTTTACTCGATTACTATAACAGCACTCTTTCCTATCTCTATCCAGTCATACAAAAATTTTGCATGACTCGTATAATTCCTTACGCATTTATGGGATCTTGGCACTGTACCTATTGTATAAAGATACTCCTGCATACCAGGATCTACCTTTTCACCATCAACGATTTCAAACTCTACAGGCACTCCATGAATATAAGCTCCTCCATTAAACCTTATAGCATAAGGTGCATATCCGGATATTTCTCTAGTTATATCATCGAGATATAAAAACTTCGGTCTCCTTTGAATAGCCATAAAATAACCTAAGTCTGTTGGCTGCTTATATTTTGATTTTTCACCGGTTGTTGCAAAAACATAAGATATTAAATTCAACTTGCCATCCTTATATTCAAATACACCCTCATTTTGATTTTTTCTGTCAACTACTATAACTTTTCTAAGCTCTTCAATGGAGTTAGCAAAGGATATAAAGTTCTTTGGAACCCAATATTCACCTTCAAAGTTCAATGTTCTGATTTTATAAAACTTTTCATTTTTATCCAGTATAGATACCAAAACTCCATCCTGTATATATCTAAACTCAGAATCAGTACTGGGCTCAATGTAAGCAGGTGCTGATTGATATCTTTGTATACCATAGTTATCTTCAGTCTTTCCTTTGTAAAGTGGCGCTGTACCATGCCAATTTTTATAGTTTGTTATATAGGCAGTTTTATTGTTTTCCACTTCGTTTTTGAGACGCTCTATAGACTCAACCATCTTTTCAAACTGAAATTTCCGTGGCTCTCCTAAAACCCCAAATATATAACCATACTTTATCTCCTCATCTTCTTTCCAAAAAACCTTATACCATATATCGCTCTTATACTTCTCAAGGTATTGACCTTTTACCTTTTCTGCAAGATTTATCTTCTCGAATATAAATGCTTTCTTCACCACATCAGATTCAGTTGTAGGCTTTTCTCTTATATTTATATTTGAATATAATACAAGCAGATAGTTATAGCTTGTGGGATATTTATCATACTGTATGTATGAATCAATACTCTTCGGAAGTTGTGTATTAAAGGTCTGCAAAACTTCATATTTTTCCTCACTAAGTTTTGGAGACTTATCATCTTCTTCTGAATATTTTTCCTCTTCAATTTCCTCCTGAGGTACCAGTACATCCTCTTCAGTCTTATGTTTTCCTTCAGCCTCCCTTGTAAGTTTTTCATCTTTTTTAATATCTACAGCATTAATATCTTCTTCTATGCTCCCTCCTACATAAACATTATCCTCACTATTTTGGGTATCCTGTTGTGGGACGGTCTCCTGTTCAGTTTCTATCAAAGTATTATCTACTCTGAAAACCTCCTTTGATTTACATCCGCTTATGAACAGTAAAAGTACGACTAATATTGCTATAATTTTCTTCATACATCTTCTCTCCCCATTTATCCGATAACTGACTGCTCTAATACTCTCACTTCTACAAGTGAAAGTATTAGAGCAGTTACATTCCCAAGATTAATTCAATTCTATTATAATATATACTTTATATCTAATTTGCTCTTTTTGTGCTAACAATATTTACAATATTTGAAGAAATTTTCATGAAATATCTTATTGTAAAAAGCTAATGCTATGGCCATGCCATAGCAAACAGTTTATACAGTATAATAGCCTACAACAATATAGTCTTCTGGAATCTTGTAATCTTTCTCTACTTTTTCCAATGTCCATCCACCAGAAATTCCCAACTCATGTATCATAAGTTCAAAGTAAAGCATTGCTATTCCAGCTTCAATCCTTGCTACTTTCTCACTAATAAGCTCTTTATCATTCCGAACAGCTAATACTATTTTTTCTCCATCTACTATAAACTTCCATGGCTGTCTGTTTCCCCAAGAGGGTGCTAGTCTCATATAATAAAAGGCTTCAGCTAATCCTCTATTTTCTAAATCCTCAAGCTTTATATGATTGCCCCATTCATTTAGATAAACCATATCTTCTATGGATACCCTTCCACTTACAGGTTCCTCTATGTATTCTATATCCATATTCGGATATCCAAACTCAGCTAAAGGAAATATATTGCCTTTTTTACTGGTATCATACATGCTTAGAACCTTGGCTTCTCTTTTAGGGTATCCTATGGATATTAAAGCTATAAGCTCACCGTCTTCTTGTATATCCAAAGCTTTTCTTACCTTACTATCATCCTTAGGAATCTCTATCCAACAAGTTCCTAATTTCAGTTCTGTAGCCTTAAGAATAAGTTTTTCACCGATATATCCCGCATTTTCCAAATATCCGTCTCTCTTATTCGACATTAAGTAAATATAGTGGGGAGCCTTAATAACTTTTCCAAAATATCCTACAAGCCCACCTAATCTTTTAAATGTTTCTTCTCCGTCCTCTATAAAATAGAAGTCTATCTTTACATCATTTTTTAGTTGCCTTTTATTTTTGATATCTTCAAACAAATCTTCTATAATAAATTTATCTACTTTCTTTTTTTTATATTCTCTTACCGACCTTCTATGTTGAATAATTTTATTTGCTTTCATAAACAGACCTCCTCCATCTTTATTATTAAATATATACACAAAATCCCTTTTTGCCATGAGCGGTCAGCAGTTAGCTGTTAGCCTTTTTAATATTTAACTGGTAAAAGTTTGTAATTTCTTGCATCCCTTGAATTTACTTTGTTTTATACCTGCAATTTTTTTTTAATGTTTGAGTTCCTTTACTAAAATAAAATGCCAGAGCCAATATTGGCTCCAGCCTATATTAAAATATTAATCTTCCAGTTTATTAGTAAGGGTACCTATTTTCTCTATATAGCATTCGACTACATCTCCAGGCTTTAGGAACTTAAAGGGCTTAAATCCAAGACCTACACCTGCCGGCGTTCCAGTGATAATGATATCTCCAGCTTGTAGCTTCATCCCCTTGGATAGGTCGCTAATAACATAAGGTATATCAAATATGAAGTTCTTAGTATTTGAATTTTGTCTAATCTCACCATTTACCTTACACATTATATCAAGTTCTACCGGAAAATTTATTAAACTCTTATGTGCAATGTAGGGTCCCATGGGACAAAATGTTTCTAAACTTTTACCCTTGAACCATTGTCCATGTTTTCTCTGTATATTTCTGGCAGATACATCATTTACAATGGTATATCCAAATATATATTCTTCCACTTCCTCTTCTTTGATATTGATTCCGTCTTTTCCTATTATAATAGCCAGTTCCACTTCGTAATCTATCATTTCAGTTATTTCAGTATGTTTTTTTATAGTGTCTCCGTCTCCTATCGCCGGATTGGCTACTTTAGTAAAATATATAGGGAATTTAGGTATTTCCTCGGTCCCGCCCGGAAGCCCAATAGTCTCCTTGGCATGGTCAAGATAGTTTTTGCCTAGACATATGAGATTTCTCTTAGGATAGGGTATAGGCGCACAGAGTTTTACTTTATCTAATGATATACCATCGTAATTATTCTTTTCTAAAATTTCCTTAATCCCTTGTACCAATTCGTCATCTGCTATCTCGATGAAATTATTCATCGTTTTAGGACATTCCCTACCCAAATCATTAAATATTCCCTTCATAGAAACGACCTTTTTTTTATCATTACTTATAACTCCTATTTCCTCTACATCATTGATTTTGTAGGTTGCAAAATACATGACACTCTCCCCTTTCTCTCTGCAAATCTTTGGTTCTAAATTACAATTAATACTTTATCAAAGGTTCATGAAATACTGCTCTGAAAAATTTTCAAGTATTTGTTTCTAATCTTACCTAATTTAAATTCTATATAATTTTCTGAAATCCTTTAATATTTATTTAAATTTTAGAATTAATTTCCCATGATTTTTATAACATTTTACTGGGTAAAATTATTAAATATAGACTTGATTGGAGGAACACGTAATGAAAATCAAATTTTTAGGAGCTGCAAATACTGTAACAGGTTCAAATTATCTGATTACAACAAATAAGTATAAATTTCTCATCGATTGTGGTCTCTTTCAGGGAAATGATAAAATTGAAAAACTCAATTATGAAGATTTTAAGTTTGATCCATGGGAAATCGACTTTCTAATCCTTAGCCATTCTCATATAGATCACAGCGGTAGGATACCAAAGTTGGTAAAGGAAGGATTTAAGAACAGAATATTTTGTACCCGTCCTACACTTGACCTCTGTGAAATCATGTTAAAGGACAGTGGAAAGATACACGAAGCAGAAGCAGAGTGGGAAAACAGAAAGAGAACAAGAGTCGGCCTTGAAATGATACAACCCCTATACACTGCTGAAGATGCCGAGATAAGTATGCAGTACTTCAATCCTGTTCCCTATGGAGAAATCGTAACTATAAATAAAGATATAAAGCTTAGGTTTAGAGATGCAGGCCATTTATTGGGATCTGCAATAGTAGAACTGTGGATACGAGAAGATGATGAAGAAAAGAAGCTAGTCTTTTCAGGAGACCTGGGAGTTAAGGACAGACCCTTACTTCGAAACCCTGATTATATTGAGAAAGCCGATTATCTCATAATTGAGTCCACCTACGGAAATAGGCTCCATGAAAATGCAAAGGAAAGAATAACTAGGCTGGTAGATATCATACTGGAAACTACAAAAAGGGGAGGTAATGTCATAATCCCATCCTTTGCAGTAGGAAGAACCCAAGAAATCATCTATGAACTGAATAAATATTACGATGATAAGGAAAAATCAAAGGAATTTTTGAATATCCCCGTCTATATAGATAGCCCCTTGGCTATATCTGCAACTGATATTTTTAAAAAGAATTCAGACTTTTTCGATACAGAGGCGAAAGACTTTATCCTTAGTGGTGATGACCCCCTTGATTTTCCTAATCTCCAACTTACCCGTTCTGTTATCGAATCAAAAAAGATAAATACTTCTTCTGAGCCTAAGATAATAATTTCAGCCAGTGGAATGTGTGATGCAGGAAGAATTAAACATCATCTTAAGCATAATCTCTGGAAACAAAGTACCAGTGTTATATTTATAGGCTATCAGGCCCAAGGAACTCTGGGAAGAGAAATACAGGAGGGGGCTAAAATGGTTAAGATTTTTAACGAAGATATTATTGTTAATGCACAGATCCACTCCATAGAAGGCTTTTCCGGGCATGCAGACATGAATGACCTCATAAACTGGTTAAGCCACTTTAAAGCAAAGCCTAAAAAGGCTTTTGTAGTGCACGGTGAAAAAGAATCTACTGAACACTTCAGCAATCTGATAATCGAAAGGTTTGGTCTAGAAGCTATTGTACCAAGATTAGATGAAGTTCATGAACTAGTATAGGTATCCTAAAATAGGATACCTATACTTCTAAACCTTCCTTTTTTATCATTTCTTTATCTTCTTCAATATTACTTCCAACAGTTGTTAAATAATCGCCTACTAAAGCAGCATTTACTCCAGCCTTAAAACCGATATTTTGTTTATCCTGTAGTGCTATTCTTCCCCCTGCATATCTTATATAACAATCTGGTATTATATATCTATAAACAGCCATTGTCTTGAGTATTTCTGATGGCTCCAAAACTTCCATGTTTTCCATTGGAGTCCCTTTCACAGGATTTAGAACATTTATGGGAATTGACTTTACTCCCAGTCCCTTGATTTCAAAAGCCATTTTTACTCTATCTTCACGGCTCTCACCCATTCCTATGATTCCTCCACAACAGATATTCATATCTGCCTTTATCAAATTCTTAATTGTGTCTATTCTTTCTTGATAGGTATGGGTTGTACAAATATTTCCATAATAACTCTCAGAGGTCTCAACATTGTGATGGTACATGCTAACTCCAGCTTCCTTAAGCTTTAGGACCTGTTCATAGGTTATCACTCCATGGGAAGCACATAGTTTTAAATTGGTATCCTTACTAAGTCTCCTGTAAATCTCGACTATTTTATCAAATTCCTTACCCTTCATTCCTTTACCGCTGGTCACTAGTGAAAATCTATGGGCTCCAGCCTCTTCCATTTCCCTGGCTCTTTTTAAAATTTTGTCGTAGTCCAGAAGTCCATACTCATCTATTCCTGTCTTATAATGGCTTGATTGTGCGCAGAATTTGCAGTCCTCTGAACACTTTCCGGATTTAGTATTCATAATAGTACATAAATCAACCTTTTTACCCATAAATTTATCTCTTATTCTATTGGCACCATCAAAAAGAAGGTTCAAAGCCTCAATATTATTACAATCAATATCTATGAACTTTAAAGCTTCTTGCAAAGTTATTTTTCCGCCACCTAACACTCTTTCAGTGACTTCATTTATTAGCTTTTCCATAAGTTTATGTAGTCTCCTTCTACACTTTTTAACTTCTTTATTCCATTATTGTTTTTGGATTCTTTACATAACCTGCTCTTCTTATAGCTGGTATAACCCTAACACTTGTAATTGCAACTACAAGACACTTTACTAAATCCTGAACTATAAAAGGATATAAGCCCCATTTTAATGCTGTATTGAAGTCTATTGCTTTACCCATGTAAAAATTAAATATCATATATAGATAAGGTACTCCAATTGCATATACCACTGCCAAACCTGCTACTGCAGCTCCAAACAATTTTATTCCACCCTTAAATCCTTTAACTTGTCCAATATTTTCTGATAGTTTGCCAATTATATATCCACATAATATAAATCCAATAAGATATCCAAAGCTTGGCTTAAGTACATAGGAAAAACCTCCTACTCCCCCGGCAAATACTGGAAGTCCTATAAGTCCCATAATCACATACACTAATTGTGAAAGAAAACCGAGTCTTGCTCCTAATAATGCACCTGCATACATACAAAATAAAATTTGCAAAGTTATTGGTACTGGCTGAGTAGGTATTTTAAGATATGCACCTATAGCCGTCAATGCTGCAAATAATGCCACTAAAATCATATCACGAGTTTTTAGATTCATAATCAATCACCTTCCTTAAGCTATATATGTAATATAAATATATAATATATTAAAGAAGGTGATTTGTCAACTCGTATTGTATATTTGGTTAACATTTTTAGTTAACATTTATTATTTCTTCATATTTAGGTTTCCAGAGTTCTCTATTCCTCTGGAATCAGTCTATCTATACATCCTATAAAACATTTGTATATTCGATATACAGGGCAAAAAAAGAGGATTTTGAAGGCTCGATAATTTTTTAAAAGTATTCATTACATAAGCATAGTTATCAATCATAGGCATTTGTTCTGTGCTTGATCTAATCCTTAATGACTCCTCTGCTTTAGATTCCAAAAATCCAGCTTCCTCATATTCCATTTCTCCTGGTATAAAACGTATATCATAATTTCCATCTACTATTTGTTCTCCATATAAAGTTAATCTCCATATTCCTTCTTCAATATTCTCTCCTTCAGGTATAAGCAAGAGAAAAACCTCCTGGTCCTTATCATATGGAAAGGGATCTTTAAAATATAAGTAGCATTCCGTCGTTCCAATTTCAATTTTCGTTAAATCCTTGTTGCCATTTATTTTTCCAGTAGTATATCCCGAAGGATTTGTTATATTAAAATTAATTACATCAAAAAAATCTTTCCATATTTCCAATGTAATAACCTTTTCACTTTTTCCAACCTTAAACTCAATTTCTTTAATTTTCCTTTCTCCTATTTTATCTCTAGTATAGTATTTTATATTATCTTCGTCTAATTCAGGAACTACTAATGTAACCGTCCATTCTTTTATTACATCATCAATAAAGCTCTTAAATAAAGAATTCCCATCGCGTAGGTTCTCATCAATTATAAAACCTGTATTTATAATTAAAGGCCTATTAAGCTTTTTTGCCTTATCTATTAAATATCTTACCGCCCTCATAAATTCTGTAGTATTTGAAAAAAAATCTCTTCCTCTAGAATTTAACTTGACAACTATAATATCAGCTTCAGGTGCTATTCCTATACACTTGTCTTTACTGGCTCTGCCATTTCCAGCAGCTACTCTTGCACTGCAAGTTCCACGCCCTGTTACATCTACATGGGGAATAATAAAAGAAGATTTGTTTTTTCTTAAACTTTTAAGGGCTTTATTAATATCTCTTCTAGTCCACTCTGAACCCTTATTGAACCATTTAGGCGGAGTACCTTCATGGACCGACTGATCCCATATGCTCAATATCCTTGTTTTGCCATCTTCCTTTATAAAATCTAAATGAGTATAATCTATACCTGTATCTATCATGCCTATAATCACTCTATTTCCCTTTAATCCATCCTGCGAATACTTTTCTAATGTATATTTATTCCAACTATCTACATTGCACTCATAGGAACTAATTAATCTTTTTGGTTTTTCTATATATTTTATTTCTTTGTACTTTAAAAGTAAATCTATTTTTTCTTCCTCTATACTAAATATTGCGTACTTCTCACTGAGTATTTCTACTTTTGCTTTTAGTTTCCTGGCGATTTCCCTTATGTTGCCTTTATATTTTACAACTATCTCCCAAATATCAACAGATGCCTCTGCACCTTCTTCTATATAATTATTTTTCTGCCTTCCATTTTTAGATAGTTTCATTATCAAGTCTAAAATTGTATCTATTTTTTCATTTACTTCCTTCATTTAAATTTATCCTCCTCTTTTTTGGAGTGTTAATTTATAATATTCCCTTAATATAAATAAAGTGTATTAAAATTCTATATTTATAGGAAACATATAAGCTTTTAGTGCATATAATCTTTAGTAGCCCTGACTGTATTCTTCGCCAATCTTACCTATAAAAGCCGGAGAACCAAAAGTTATTGATTCCCCGGCTTTATCCTCTGCGTATCAATTGTTTTTTTCTTACCCTTATCTTTCTCAGATTCATCGGATTTATCATTTTCTTTTTTATCATCTCTATCCTTTTTATCAGAATCTTTATTTTCCTTATTTTTTTCATCATCTTTTCTGTGTGCTTTGGACTTATTCTCTTCTTCATCCATTTTGTCTTTTTCTATATCACGTTTATCCATATCTTTCTCAATTTCATCTTTTTTTTTCTGGTTATTTTCTTCTAATTTTTTATTATCATGCTTCTCTTCTTTCTTATTTTCATATTTAGTTTTTTTTAAGTCCTCTTCATCAACTTTCTCTTCATCAACTTCCTCTTCATCTTTTTCTTTTTTTGCTTTATTCTTATTTTCATCGTGTTTATCTTCATTGTCTTTAATTTTTTCTATTTTTTCTTTCTTATCTTTTTTATTTTCTATGTCTTTATCTTCCTTTTCTATGTTGTCTTTATTCCTTTTTTCATTCTTCTTTTCATTTTTCTTTTGATCTTTTTTTCTATCCTTTTCCCTATCTTTTTTATCGTCGGATTTATCCTCTTTATCTATTTTCTTAATTTTTATTTTATCTTTTTTAACTAAATTCTCATTTTCCTTAACTATCTCACTAATCTTCTTGTCTTTTATTTCTTCAATAGATATATTGGGTTTCTCTTTAGAAACAACTTTATAGATTTCATATTTGCCTATAGAAATTTTGTTTTTTCTTGCCTCTTTCAGGTCTTCGTTATTGGATTTTATATATACAAGATTTATGTCTTGAAGCTCTTCATTTTCTTTTATTTTATCTATTATATCCTTCTTTAGATTAGGTATGTCTTTGCTTTTATTCTTAATAACTGTATCAGATATCAAAATCGTATTATTGACTTCATTTAAATAATTTTTCTCAATGGCTTCATCAATGACAATGTTGACCGCATCTTCTATAGTTATACCTATCATATTATCATCTATTAATGTCTTTGCGTCTTCATTTAAGGGATTTACTTTTCGTACAATTTTGTCTGAATCTATTTCAAATTCCAAGCTTGGGTTTATATCTAAACTCACTATTGCAAATGTTTCAAAACCTCCTAAAAAGTTAAGCCCTAAATGCCCTAAACTAGTTATTACTAAAAGAATGATTGTAGCTGCTATTCCTATCAATAAAGGTCTATAACCTCTACTCTTATCCTTTATTATATCATCATCTATAAACATTATTTCTTTACCTATTTCAATATTTCCCTTCTTTCTAAGTTTTAAATAGTTGCAGTCATTGGTGAGAACTATTATATGTTCCTTTGCTATTTCTAACACTGACCCTCTATATACCAATTTGTTGCCTCCCCTCTACCTGAGAGATGTAGTTTTTCAAAAGATCTAGTTCGCTATCTAATATTAAAACTGTTGCGATAATAAATTTCCTGTTAACCTTTAACACTTTTCTACTCACATCTATTCTTTCCATAATTTTTTTCGCCGGCAAAACTTTTTTTCTGTAAAATTCTTCCTTTATTTCTTCATCTTCTGCTATAACCTTTGCTATATTTATAGCATTTAGTCTAGTATCAATATGCTTTGGAGAATCCTCCACCAGTTCACTGATAGTTATATTGAATTTTTTCAATCCGGATTGAAACTTAAGGATCTGGTCCTTCATGTCATATGAATCCGTAAAATCTTTATCTTGAAGACTGTTTTTTATCTCAAAACTCTCTTCCTTTTTTTCATTTATAGATAAAACCTCGTCTGATTTTTTAGTTTTTCTCACATAGTCATATATTCTGCTTCTAATTACTGTCTCTGCATACTTTATAAAACTACCTTTTTTAAATTCATATCTATCAATAGCCTCATTAAATGCTTCAAGGCCTATACTATATTCATCATTATTTTCAACCTCTATGTATCTATTGGTAACCTTTGTTATGGTCTTAATAACAAAGGGAGTATATTCAGAAATGAACTTTTCCCTTTCCTCCTTATTTCCTTCCTTAATCGATCTTAGTCTGTCTTCTATAGAAGCTTTTTTCCTTTTAAATATATTTAAAAGAGGCCCCAAGTTCTCACCACCTTTTGCATTATAGTAATACGAAATACTAAATATTTTTAAGTACCTATTTCTATTATAAAGTAACATGGATAAGAACAAAAGCGTCTAGCGACGCATTTGTTAGTTCGTAGTTAGTAGTTCGTAGTTGGTAGCATATGAAGGTCGTTCTTTAGGGTCGTTAGCTGTTAGCCTTTTTAATATTTAACTGGTAAAAGTTTGTAATTTCTTGCATCCCTTGAATTTACTTTGTTTTATACCTACAATTTTTTTCAAAAAATGTTTGAACTCCTAGACAAAAATAAAACACTGGATTTTTTCCAGTGCTTTATTTATAAGAAACTACCACAATAAGTTAAATTCAAAACTCTTTTAATCTTCAATTATCAATCTATAAGCTTTTATTTCTATTACCTTATCATCGTCTAACTTCAAACGAAGATTATCATTTATTTCTAACTTAGATAATGAGGTTCTCTCATTATTTAGATATACCTTTGCATCATCATCTAGCTTATATATCTTGTACTCTGTACCATTTTTAACTACAATCTGTTCACTGTCTTCATATATATCGGCAAGCTCTCCTGAAATCACATCAGAATCTATATCTCTTTCTGCAATAATTTCTTTTACTTCATTATCCTCATCAACTATTACTTTAACTTTATCTCCAATCCTTAAATCCTCAACTTCGCCCTCTTCGTCATTAAAGCTTACTTCAAAGTCTGAATAAACTTCAAATGTAACTGTTGTCTTTGACATATTAATTGTTAGGATGTCATCGTCAATATCCGCTACTGTACCCTCGTATGTTCTCTGCTCAAGTTCTCTATCTACTTTTATATATTCAACCTCGTCATCGTTAATTATTATCTCCACCTCATCGTCTATTTCTATATCATCTAGACTTCCTTCTTCGTCATCTTCAAAAACTACTTCTGTATCTTCAGATACTTCAAAAGTTATCTTAACATGATTCATCTTAACTGTGATATTGTCATCCTCTATGTCTACAACTTCTCCTTCATAATTATAAACAATCTTATCGTCTTTACTTTCTTTAATCTCTATGAATATGACGGTTCCATCCTCATTAAGCTGTAATTCTACCTTCATTCCAGCATCAAGTTCATCGATTGATACATATTCTCCTTCATCATTATATACCGGAACATTTTCAAGTACATCATATCTTTTAATTTCGTTACCTATTTTTATAGTTAATCGGTCTTCGCTAACTCCCACTACTTCTGCATATTCTTCTCTTTCATCTATATCGCTGTCTACCTTATCGTCAAGTCTTGCTATTAAAACTGCCATTTCCGCCCTTGTAACTGGTCTGTTTGGTCTGAAGGTATCATCAGGGTATCCTTGTATGATTCCCTTCTTGTCAGAAAGATAAACATAACCTACAGAACCCAAAGGTATAGCTTCCGCATCAATAAATCTAAGCTCTTCCTTCATGTGCTCCTGAGCCTCTTCCTCATATCCTAATGCTCTTATAATATACTTTGCTACTTCATGTCTTTTTGCAGGCTCTGTTAATTTAAAGTCTAAAAGTTCATACTCATCCAGTAGCCCCTTTTCCAAAGCTACTGAAATATACCCGTATGCCCATTCTTGAATACGCTCCTTATACTTTAGTTCTTTTTTTCCCTTTTTTACCTTTTCATAGCTTAGTCTTGCTTCATCCTCATAACCCATAACCCTTAGGGCCATTATAATAGATTCCAGTTTAGTTACAGGATTTTTTGGTGCAAACCTACCTTCTCCATAACCCTTTATCACGCCTTTGATTGCCATTTTCTCTATTGCTCTTTCTGCCCAATCATAACCGTCGATATCTTTAAATTTTTTAGCAATTCCAGGAGGCAAAAATCCCTTTTGGGCAAGTCCTGACGGCATCCATTTCTTATTCATTGCATATGTATCCATGGAAGCTGCTGATGAGATTAACATCAATACTAATATAAAACTTACTACTTTTTTCACTTTTTTTATCCTCCTTATTATTTTTCTGTTATAGAATACGGAGGATTTTATAATTTTAGGTGTCTAAAAAATAAAAAAAACCGAAAAAAATAGAATTCATAATCATGATTTTCAACAAAAAGTAAAACCCCCAATGGGTTTCCTATTGGGAGTTTTACTAATATTCTGTATTTGTTTTTGCTCTATATTAACTTAGTGTATCATCTATTTACTCAGTAGCAGCTTCAAGTCCTAATATTTCATTCATATCAGCTTCTACATTTGAGATAGGCTTAATGTTAAAGTTGTCTACTAGAACCTGTAATACATTTGGTGATACAAATGCAGGTAGTGAAGGTCCAAGATGGATATTCTTAATATTAAGTGAAAGTAATGTAAGTAATATACATACCGCCTTTTGCTCATACCATGACAATATCAGTGAAAGAGGCAGCTCATTCACATCACAATCAAAGGCTTCAGCTAAGGCCACTGCAATCTTGATTGCTGAGTAGGCATCGTTACATTGTCCTACGTCTAGAAGTCTTGGAAGATCTTCTATAGTACCAAACTCTTTCTTATTAAATCTGTATTTACCACAGGCAAGAGTCAGTATTACTGTGTCCTCCGGAGCCTTTTCAGCAAACTCAGTATAGTAGTTTCTTCCTGGTTTAGCACCATCACATCCTCCTATCAAGAAGAAGTGTTTGATAGCACCACTCTTAACTGCATCTATAACCTTATCAGCAACTCCAAGTACTGTATTATGTCCAAATCCTACCAATATTTTCTTTTCTTCCTCGTCTTCTTGCCATCCACCTAGTTCTAGGGCTTTTTCTATAACAGGAGTAAAGTCTTTTTTCCCATCTACCTCTTTTATATGAGCTACATCTGGCCAACCCACTATACTTGATGTAAATATTCTATCCTTGTAGCTATCCCTTGGCTTTTGAAGACAGTTAGTTGTCATGAGGATTGCACCGGGTATGCCGTCAAATTCCTTTTGTTGGTCTTGCCATGCTCCACCATAGTTACCTACTAAATGAGGATATTTCTTAAGCTCCGGATAAGCATGGGTAGGAAGCATTTCGCCATGGGTATAGATATTTATTCCTTTACCTTCAGTTTGTTCAAGCAGCTGTTTTAAATCCTTTAAATCATGACCTGATACTACGATAAATGGTCCTTTTTTCTTAGTAATAAGCACTTCAGTTGGCTCTGGATGTCCATAGGCTCCTGTATTAGCACTGTCAAGAAGCTCCATACACTTGAAATTAACCTTACCAAGCTCCATGTTCATATTTACCATATCTTCTACAGTCAAGCTATCATCTATAGTTGCAGCTAAACCTTTGTAGAAGAAGTTGTTTACTGTATCATCCATTTTTCCTAAAACATAGGCATGGTGTCCATAAGCTCCCATTCCCTTTAAACCGTATATTAATAGTTCTCTGAGAGATCTTATATCTTCATTTAAGTCTTTAGCGGCCATGATTCCTACTTCTTTAGCATCTTGAAGCATTTCTTCCTTAGAAGCAGGTGGTCTATACTTTGCAGCATCTGGAATATTTCCGTCTGTTTCTCCTACAAGCTCTTTAAGATTTTCTTTAATCTCATCTGCTTTTTTGATATATTCTACAAATCTTTCGGGGTCAAAGTTCACATTGGTAAGTGTTGAAAAAATTGCATCCATTACAAACTTATGAGTATCTTCATCTATTTTTTTATTATTTTCTAAAGCTTTTTGCCCATAAAAACCGATTCCCTTTAGTATATGTATTAACAAATCCTGTAGTCCTGCAACCTCCGGGCTCTTTCCACAAACCCCAAATTTAACACAGCCTTTTCCTCCTAAAGTCTGTTCACATTGAAAACAAAACATTTGATTATCCATATCCAATATTTCCTCCTTTATATTTTTATAATTAAATATACCCTAGTTTTATATATCTAAGCTGTGATTTTTGTCACATATTGCTAAACTTTTCAAAACCGCAAAAGGCTGGAAAAGAAAATTTATCTCTTTTCCAGCCTTTTCACTTAAAATAGCTTTTATTCTCTATACTAGAGAGACTTTATATACCTCAGCCGCCACATGGATTTCCTGTTAGAGCACTGACTCCTGAGCCAGCATTCCCACATGCAAAGGAAGAAAATACCTTTTCTACTTTTCCACTTCCACATTTAGGGCACTTTATATCTGTGTTATCTACATTTCTAACTAGCTTTTCAAATTTGTTTTTACATTCTTTACATACGTATTCAAAAATAGGCATTATATCACCTCCTATCAACATTATATACCCCATAAAGGTATATTGCAATAACAATTCTTGCCTCGAGTCTACTTTGTACTTGTTTAGCCTCGCGTAGCGTTCTGCAATGCACTATCGCATCATCGACATACCTCTCAAAAGGACAATCCGGAAAGTGTCTTTGCATCTATACATCAAATGCATAATGCATGAAGAGATTTACCAGCACCGGACTTATGACCCCACCTTGCGGTGTCCCAGCATTTCTTTCAATAATCTCTCCGTCCATCGTCTCAAAAGGTGCAACTAGCCATCTTTCAATGTATAGCTTTACCCATTTCTCCTTTACATACTTTTTTACCGCCTTCATGAGGAGTTTATGATCGATATTATCGAAAAGATCCTTTATATCCAGTTCTAGGACATAATCATATTTCCAAGTCCTCTCTCTAGCTTTACCCATTGCATCAATTGTGATTTTCCTAGGCCTATACCCGTAGGAATCCTCATGAAATATTGGTTCTACAATTCGTTCCACGTACATTCTTGCTATCATCTGTGCAATTCTGTCTGCTATTGTTGGTATTCCAAGCCGTCGTGTTCCGCCGGTTTTCTTCGGTATTTCTACCGCTAGCACCGGGGATGGAAAGTAACTGCCAGAGCTCATTCTGTTCCAGATCTTGTATAGGTTCCCTTTCAGATCTTCCTCAAAGTCTTCAAAATCGATTCCGTCTCCTGCACTCCCTTTGTTTTTCCTGATGCGCCTGTAAGCTTCAAATACTTTCTGTCTTGTCTTTCCAGAGACTTTATGCTATCGATACTTCCTCAATGGTTCACTTTCGTTCACCTTCCTATATCGCACATGACTGTTTTGTACAGCCTTTTCCTTAACCGCTCACTACCATAGCTCTTAACTGCAGCAGCATTAAGGTTGTTTGACAGGTCTGCCTGCTCAGTCCCTATCGAGGAGTCTCCCCTCATCGCTTATATGCTTTGCATGGCACACCACCACCATGCATACCGTTCGGTACACGGCGGTTCATTAAGATAAGTTCAGTTTACTATACTGCATAGGAAATGTTTTAAGACCTTGATTAATCCAATACTGATTAGTCAAGGTCTTACTAAGTATTGGACTTTTAGATATACGCCAATAACCCTTTCGGGTATTAGCATATTGCCAAGCTTTGTATTCTGGAATGCCAATTTATATAGCCTCAAATGTGATTCGTGTACCTCGGACCAGGATTTTGCCTCCGGCTTCCTTCATATTCCACCTCACGATGGACACCCTTGCCTTTGGCTAGTGGTTGGCACGGCGGGCCCCCACAGTGGGCTTTCACCACCTAGTCGCTACGCATGCCCGGCACACATCTCAAAAATCCCGGCAGTTATTAACTGCCGGGATTTTTACTCTTTAATATTAATATTTCATTTCTGCCATACGTTTATATGTTTCATATCTTTCCTTAGCATCTTTTTCTGCTTTTTCGAATAATTCTTCAGCAATTTCTGGGAATGAGTTCATAAGTGAAGTGTATCTTACTTCGCCCATTAGGAACTCTTTAAAGTCAGCTGTAGGTTCTTTAGAATCTAATATAAATGGATTCTTACCTTCTTCTTTAAGTGTTGGGTTATATCTCCACAGATGCCAGTATCCAGCTTCAACAGCTCTCTTAGTCTGTTCTTGAGTTTTACCCATACCTTGCTTAATACCATGGTTGATACATGGAGCGTAAGCTATGATTATAGAAGGTCCATCATAAGCTTCGGCTTCCTGAAGTGCCTTCATGAATTGATTCTTGTTAGCACCCATACCTACTTGAGCTACATATACGTAACCATAAGTAGTAGCTATCATACCAAGGTCTTTCTTTTTAACCTTCTTACCGGAAGCTGCAAACTTAGCAACAGCTGATGTTGGAGTAGCCTTAGATGACTGTCCACCAGTATTTGAGTAAACCTCAGTATCAAACACCAATACATTTACGTTTTCGCCAGATGCAAGTACGTGGTCAAGTCCACCATAACCGATATCGTAAGCCCATCCGTCTCCACCTACGATCCATACTGACTTCTTGATCAGATAATCTTTCTTATCTTCGATTTCTTTAAGGATAGTCTTAGCTCTTTCGTCTTCTACATTATTGTTATTTAATACTCTAAGTATCTCTAATGTAGCAGACTTAGAACCTTTAGCATCTTCCTTGTTTTCAATCCATGCTTGGAAAGGAGCCTTAACTTCTTCATCTATGTTAAGCTCTACTAATTCTTTCATTAAGTCTTCTAATCTGTTTCTTATATGCTTAATTGCTAATGCCATACCATATCCGTATTCGGCATTATCTTCGAATAATGAGTTAGCCCAAGCAGGTCCTTTACCTTCCTTGTTCACACAGTAAGGAGTTGAAGGAGCACTTCCGCCCCAGATTGAAGAACAACCTGTTGCATTAGCTATAACCATTCTATCTCCAAAAAGCTGTGTTACTGCTTTCATGTATGGAGTTTCTCCACATCCTGCACAAGCACCTGAGAACTCAATTAGAGGTTGAGCAAACTGACTTCCCTTAACAGTTGTAAGTGGCATTAAGTCATCTTTATAAGATACATTGTTTGCTGCATAATCCCAATTTGGAACTTCTCTATCAACTTGAGATTCAAGAGGCTTCATTTCTAATGCTTTGTTTTTAGCTGGACAAATGTCAGCACAGTTTCCACATCCTGTACAGTCAAGGGTACTTACTTGGATACGATACTCAAAACCTTCTAATCCTTTACCAATGGCCTTCTTAGTTTCGAATGTTTCAGGAGCATTAGCCTTCTCTTCTTCATTTAAAAGGAAAGGTCTAATTGCTGCATGTGGACATACAAAAGCACATTGATTACACTGGATACAATTGTCTTTAATCCACTCTGGAACGTTTACAGCTATACCGCGCTTCTCATATGCTGCAGTTCCCTGTGGGAATGTCCCATCTTCTCTTCCTACAAACGTACTTACTGGAAGTGAATCTCCCTCTTGCTTGTTCATTGGTATTAATACCTTTTCAATAAATTCTGGTACTTCTTTAGCTGCTGCAGCTTCTTCCTGAGCAGTAGCTGACTTCCAGCTTTCAGGTATGTCAACTTTAACTAAGCTATTTACGCCTTTATCAACGGCTTCGTGATTCATCTTAACTATCTTTTCACCTTTCTTACCATAAGTTTTAACAATGGCTTCCTTCAGGTACTGAATAGCATCATTAACAGGAATAACCTTTGCAAGCTTAAAGAATGCAGCCTGCATTATCATGTTGATTCTGTTGCCAAGACCGATTTCAGCAGCTATGTCAGTAGCGTTTATAATATAGAAATCAATATTATTGTCTGCTAGGTACTTTTTCATTGTTCCTGGAAGCTTTTCATCTAATTCTTCAGGTGACCATTGACAGTTAAGTACAAATGTACCTCCTGGCTTCAGTCCCTTAAGCAGATCATATTGATTTACGTATGATTGATTATGACATGCAACGTAGTCAGCCTCATCAATCAAGTAAGTAGATCTAATAGGCTTTTTACCAAATCTTAAGTGAGAAACTGTAACTCCACCAGATTTCTTAGAGTCATAGGAGAAGTATCCCTGAGCGTAAAGATCCGTGTTGTCACCGATTATCTTGATAGCATTTTTGTTAGCACCAACAGTTCCGTCTGAACCAAGTCCCCAGAACTTACATCTTACAGTTCCTTCGCTCTCAGTTATGATATGGTCTTTAATTTCAAGTGAAGTATTAGTTACATCATCTACTATACCTATAGTAAATCCATTCTTAGGATTATCTGACTTTAAGTTATCAAATACAGCTTTAATTTGTGAAGGAGTTGTATCTTTTGAACCTAATCCGTAACGTCCGCCTACTACTAAAGGAGCGTTTTCCTTACCATAGAACAATGTACGTACGTCTTGATATAAAGGCTCTCCTAATGAACCAGGTTCTTTAGTTCTATCAAGTACTGCGATTTTCTTAACAGTTTCTGGAAGCACATCAAAGAAATATTTTTCAGAGAATGGTCTATATAGACGAACCTTAATTAAACCAACCTTTTCTCCCTTAGATAACAGATATTCCACTGTTTCTTCAGCAGTTTCTATAACTGAACCCATCGCAACGATTACATATTCAGCATCCTCTGCACCGTAATAGTTAAATGGTTTATAGTCTCTACCTGTAATCTTACTTATTTCAGCCATGTAATCAGCTACTACATCCGGTATTGCTTGATAAAATTTATTTGAAGATTCTCTTGCTTGGAAGAATATGTCAGGATTCTGAGCAGTACCTCTAGTTACAGGGTGCTCTGGGTTAAGTGAGTTCTTTCTAAATGCACTAACTGCTTCAAAATCAACAAGCTTTGCAAAATCTTCATAGTCTATCAATTCAACTTTTTGAATTTCATGGGATGTTCTAAATCCGTCAAAGAAATGCAAGAATGGAACTCTTGTCTTGATAGAGCTTAAGTGTGCTATACCACCTAAATCGATAACTTCCTGTACACTACCAGATGCAAGCATTGCAAATCCAGTCTGTCTTGTAGCCATTACGTCTGAATGGTCTCCAAAAATTGATAATGCATGACTTGCAACTGCACGAGCACTTACATGGAATACTCCAGGTAATAATTCACCTGCTATTTTGTACATATTTGGTATCATTAAAAGTAATCCCTGTGAAGCAGTAAAAGTAGTAGTTAATGCTCCACCTTGAAGTGAACCGTGAACAGCACCAGCTGCTCCAGCTTCTGATTGTAACTCTGTTACATGAACAGGTTGTCCAAAAATGTTTTTCTTGCCATGCGCCGCCCATTCATCAACATACTCTGCCATTGGTGATGAGGGCGTTATTGGATAGATAGCTGCAACATCAGTAAATGCATACGCTACATATGCAGCAGCAGTATTTCCATCCATGGTTTTCATAATCTTATTAGACATTATCTTACCTCCTCGTTATGTAAAAATTTTATTGTTTAAGATAAACAAAATATTAAATATACATCTTAAGTATAGTATACAATATACATATAGTCAATGTACATATTTACTGTAAATTTTTTCACAATTAAATTATTGTAATTTTTTCTTGTAATTTTTCTCCCATGGCTTCTTCTATATAGGGCTGAACGTTCCAGAATTCTTTAAACTTTATATACTGTTTAACTATATCTTTGCTTACATTATCTTTTTTAAATGCCCTAATCAATATGTTTTTAGGAGTATGCTCCATATCTATAAATTCCAGCATCTGAACAGAATAACCCATTATTTCAAGAATATTTGCCCTAATACTATCAGTTACAAGGCTAGAAAGCTTTTCCTTTACTATACCGTGCTTTGTCATAGGCTCCATGACTGGATTTTCTATTTTCTCCAGAAGCTCATGTTGACAGCAGGGTACCGATAGTATAACATCAGCTCCCCAATTTACAGCTTTGACTAGAGCATCGTCAGTTGCAGTATCACAAGCATGGAGGGTTACAACCATGTCTACTCTTTCAAGGTCTTTAAAGCCCTTAATATCTCCATGAATAAATTTTAATCTGTCATATCCTAGACTTTCAGCAATATCATTGCAAAACTTTATTACATCCTGTTTTAAATCGAGTCCAACAATATTAACATCTAATTTTAGTTTTTCCACAAGATAATAATAAAGGGCAAAGGTAAGATAGGATTTTCCACAGCCAAAATCTATTATATTTAGGATTCTTTCTTTGTTTAAATAGGGAATACAGTCCGAAACCATTTCCAAAAATCTATTAAGCTGTTTAAACTTATCATATTTCTTAGCTAAAACTTTTCCCTCTTTATTCATCACTCCCAGTTTAATCAAAAAAGGATTTGGCTTGTCCTCTTTAAGAATATAATTCTTCTTTCTATTATGACTTAAATCTGCTACTTTTCTTGTGGGAGATTTTTGGATTATTTTTACTTTTCCTTTTTTACTGACTAGTATTTGATAATCTGCTTCCGTTGTATATAAGACTGCCTGCCTAAAATAGTTGTGGATAAGTTTGATAAGTTCTTTTATGGTATCTACAGAGTTTAAATTGTTATGTATAACCTTCTTTTCATAATGATATGTAAACTGTACCAGTCTCTCACCTTTTATCCGAACCGGCTTTATAGAGAGCTTACTAAAGGTCTTTTCGCTCTTCTTACCAACTTTACTTAATACTCCATATATAAGCTTTTTTTCTTCTACTATTTCTCTTATTAACTCTTTTACATTTTCCATAATATCTCTCCTAATTCACTGATTTTCTTTATGAATATTTTACCCTCAATATACTTTCCAATATAAAACAAAATGAAAATGAGAAACAAAAAAGCATAGTTCCTATTGAACTGTGCCTGCCTTTATAATTTAATTATAGTTTATCTGCTATATACTTTCCAGTTATAGGGTATGAATACTCACTGCCGTTTAAGACTTTTATAGTAGCTACAAATGGGAATATTATTCCAGATAATGCAGTAATTATCAAAAAAGGAATGCCTATTAGAATAAATGATAACGCTCCGAAGATCATTCCTGCAACTATTACTCCCAATTGGAAGGAAAGTGCTTCCTTAGACTGCTCCTTTACAAAGGCATCCTTGGATAGTAGCATAATAACTATTGGAATGAGTACCGGAAACCCTATAAGCCATCCTAGATGGGAAGCTACTGCTAAGAGTTTTTGTTCTGTAGTTAACATGTTCTCAACTCCATATTTTTTAATTCTTCATATATATTATCATTATATATTTTTTGAAATAGATATACAACTTTAAGATTCAATGGATTTTGAGGTTTCCTTCTGAGTGATTTTGAAGTATTTGTTGCTACTTCTATCTTAAGTTTAAATAGAGCAACAAATCTTCACATGAACCAGAAGGATTCTCAAAATCCTAATAAATTTAACCTTGAACTTTGTTATTTATAGATATTCTTAAAATTAACTTACCCAGCTAGTTCCTTATAGATATCCTTCAATAATCCTCTTCAGGCTCCGTTCACTTTTATACCCACTCACTGCTTGTAATAAACTTCCTCTAAAAATCATTATTACATAAAATTTTATTTTTTTACTTGACAAGGTGTAATTATGCATTATAATAATTATTATGTGTTATGCATATAAAATTTAATAATACTCTTATCAAGAGTGGCGGAGGGACTGGCCCTGTGAAGCCCGGCAACCGGCACATTATGTGCATCGGTGCTAATTCCAGCGATACAAGTGTATCGACAGATGAGAGACTGGTGGATCCAATCCTCTTTCGCTGTCGAAAGAGGTTTTTTATTTTATTCGTAACTTTATTACTATGAATCATTAAAGGAGTGAAGTCATGATAAATATTATAAATCTATCAAAAACTTATCAAAAAGAAAATAATACCGTTGAAGCTTTAAAAAATATAAATATGAAAATAAACAAAGGAAGTATACATGGGATAATCGGTTTCAGCGGTGCAGGTAAATCTTCCCTTATACGCTGCATAAATAGACTGGAAGAACCTACAAATGGGGAAATATGGATCGATGGAATAAATCTAATGGAGCTTAATAGGGATCAGCTTAGAAAGATGCGAAAACGTATAGGTATGATATTTCAAAGCTTTAATCTTTTAAGCAGTAAAACAGTATTTGACAACATCGCTTTTCCACTAAGGCTATCGAAAGTACCTGAATCTACTGTAAAAGAAAAAGTTCATTCTTTATTAGAACTTGTAGGCTTAAAAGATAAGGAAAAAGCCTATCCATCTATGTTAAGTGGAGGACAAAAACAAAGGGTAGGTATAGCACGTGCCCTAGCAAATGATCCTGATGTACTCCTCTGTGATGAAGCTACCTCAGCTCTTGATCCTAAAACTACTAAACAAATTCTACACTTACTAAAGGACATCAATAATTCTCTAGGAATAACAATAGTTGTTGTAACTCATGAAATGGAGGTTATAAAAGAAATTTGTGATTATGTAACAATACTTGAAGATGGTGAAATTATCGAAGAAGGGAGTACCACCCGTATTTTTTCAGACCCTAGAAATGAAACTACAATGCACTTTGTAGGTAGTAATCATGAGCTCCCCAAAGAATTTAAAAAAGGAAAAGTATTATATCTCTCCTTTATCGGTGACAGTGCAGGAAAACCTATCATTTCAAAGCTTATAAAGGAATTTGATATAGAAGTAAATATTTTATCAGGAAATATAGAGTATATAGGAGGAAAGCCTATTGGTAAGTTGACTGTGGAAGTAGATACAGACTGTTCTAAAATACCTGAGGTTATTTCATATCTAGAAAATAATAATGTAAAGGTTGAGGTGATAAAATGAGTGAATTAATAAGTTTACTTATGCCATCTTTATTTGAAACTCTTTATATGGTACTAGTATCTATGATATTTACCATACTTCTTGGACTTCCTTTAGGAATAACTTTAGTAGTGACTGATAAAAATCATATACTTCCTAATTCTGTGCTTAACATAGTACTTTCCTACATTATCAACATAACGAGGTCTCTGCCCTTTATAATACTTATGCTTGCAATAATTCCCTTTACCAGGTTGGTTGTCGGCACAACCATAGGGACTACAGCTGCTATAGTTCCCCTAGTTGTAGCTGCAACACCTTTTTTCGCAAGAATAGTTGAGACTTCGTTAAAGGAAGTAGACTACGGAGTAATAGAAGCTTCCATAGCTATGGGGGCCTCTCCATTTCAAATCATAGCCAAAGTATTGTTGCCCGAGGCAATGCCATCACTAGTCCTCGGAATCACAATAACTTTAATCAGTATTTTAGGATATTCTGCAATGGCAGGAGTTGTGGGAGGAGGTGGTCTTGGAGATTTGGCAGTTAGATACGGATATCACCGTTTTCAAACTGATGTAATGGTTGCAACAGTAGTTGTCCTTATAATCATAGTTCAAATCACTCAATCTATTGGAAACAAACTTTCAAAAATACTTAGTAAAAAATAGGAGGTTAAGATAATGAAAAGAAATGTTATATTTGTTATTGTAGGTTTACTGGTATTATCTTTAGCACTAGGAGGTTGTACTTCAAAATCTGCTCCAGATAAGACTTCAGATAGAGAAACTGTTTTAAAGGTAGGAGCTACTCCCGTACCTCATGCTGAAATATTAAACTTTATTAAGCCTAAGCTTGAAAAAGAAGGAATTAAACTGGAAGTAATTGAGTTTACTGATTATGTAAAACCTAATCTTGCTTTAAATGAAAAGGAAATAGACGCAAATTTCTTTCAGCACGTTCCTTATATGGAGTCATTCGCTAGAGAACGTGGTATTGATATGATCAGTGTAGGAAAAGTTCATGTTGAACCCCTCGGGCTATATTCTAAAAAGTTAGAATCTATTGATGATCTTGGCGATGGTGCTGTAATCGCTATTCCAAATGACCCAACTAACGAGGGTAGAGCTTTAATCCTTCTTGAAGCTAATGGAATAATTAAGCTCAGTGAAGAAGCTGGTCTTGAAGCTACCGAAAAAGATATAGTAGAAAATCCTAAAAACATTGTATTCAAACCTATTGATGCTGCTCAGCTTCCAAGAACTTTAGAAGATGTAGATGCTTCAATAATCAATACCAATTATGCCCTTGAAGCAAAACTGAACCCCACAAAGGATGCTCTTATCGTAGAGGGCTCTGAATCTCCTTATGCAAATGTAGTTACTGTTAGACCTGAAGATAAAGATAATAAAAACATTAAAAAGCTGGTTGAAGCTCTGCAATCAGAAGATGTTAAAAAGTTCATAGAAGAAAAATACAAAGGTGCTATCGTACCTGCGTTTTAAATAAAAAATATAGTCCATGCGACTGAGTCGTATGGACTATATTTTTTATTTCTTATATTCTCTCACGTTCTTCATAATGAGTATGAAGTAATTCGTGAGCCTTTTCTCCGAAGGGTTCACCAAGGTATTCTTCGTAAAGCTTTAATATCTCTGGATTTTCATGGGACTTTCTTATTTTCTTTCTTCTGTCCTCCCTATATATGGCTTCTTGTCTCTTCTTAACAATTTCATCATTTCCATGATGGTAAGGCTGTCCTCCACCTCCGATACAGCCGCCGGGACAGGCCATAATCTCAATGGCATCATATCTCGATTTATTTTCTCTAATTTGCTCAAGCAATATCCGTGCATTTCCAAGGCCGTTGGCGATACCTATTCTTAGCTTTCTATCTCCTATGTCTACAGTTGCTTCACGGAGGCCATCTATTCCTCTAAGCTCTGAAAACTCAACCTCCTTAAGCTCCTCTCCCGTTATCCATTCATAGACCGTACGAACTGCTGCTTCAATTACTCCACCGGTAGTACCAAATATAACGGAAGCACCAGTAGTTTCTCCTAGGGGCCTATCGTATTCACTATCGGGAAGGTTTTCAAACTCTATTCCGGCTTCCTTAATCATATCTCCAAGTTCACGGGTTGTTACAACTATATCGACATTATTATGTTCATCTTTAGTCAGCTCCGGACGTTTAGCCTCCGCTTTTTTAGCTATACAGGGCATTACTGAAACTACAACAACATTGTTAGGATCAATACCGTTTTTTTCGGCATAATAGGTCTTAGCTATGGTTCCAAACATTATATGAGGTGACTTACAGGTAGATGGCACCTCTAAAAGCTCTGGAAATTGATGCTCTATAAATTTAACCCACGCGGGACAACAACTTGTAAGCATAGGAAGGGTTTTACCATTTTCCATACGATATATCAGCTCTTTTGCCTCTTCCATTATTGTAAGGTCAGCACCAAAATCCGTATCAAATACTCCATCAAATCCCATACGTTTTAATGCCGTTACAAGTTTACCTGTTACTATGGTTCCCGGCTCCATTCCAAAAATTTCTCCTATAGCAACACGAATAGCCGGAGCCGTTTGTACCACCACGTGCTTATCTGGGTCATGGATGGCCTCCCAAACCTTAGCTGTATGATTAACCTCTGTAAGGGCTGCAGTAGGACATACAGCGACGCATTGTCCACAATATGTACAAGAAGACTCCACCATAGGTATATTAAAGGCTGGTCCTACAAATGCTTCAAAGCCTCGCCCAATTCCCGACAATATGCCACAGGTCTGCACTTCATTACACATAGTTTCACATCGTCTGCAGTAGATACACTTGTTAGCATCCTTTACTATTGCATTGCTGGATAAATCCTTGGGATAATTCATCCTCTCGCCTTCCCATTTAATTTCCCTTACCCCAAGTTCAGCTGCTAAAGATTGAAGTTCACACTCTAAATTTTTGGGACAGGTAAAACATTCATTTGGATGATTTGATAGTAAAAGCTCTACTGCCATTCTCCTGGCTTTGATTGCACGTACCGAATCTGTACGAATCTCCATCCCTTCGGTTACCTTTGTTACACAGGCAGGTACTAAAGTATTTCTTCCCAGTGTCTCTACCATACATACCCTGCATGAAGCAGTTTGATTTACCATTTTAAGATCATGAAGATCAAGATGACATAAAGTTGGAATTCTAACTCCTGCCTCTTGAGCCGCCTCTAGAATTGTTATGCTCTCTGGTACAGTCAATTCCTGATCATTAATCTTTATTTTTACCATTTCTTTATTTTCTGACATATTTTCACCTCACTCTTTTAAGATTTTAGAAATGCGTCATCTTTATTCTTTGCAGTGTATTTCCCTTTACCCGCTGGATGGTCTACATCCTTTATGTAGTCCATATATTCGTCCCAAAAATATTTCATCGTACTGATAACCGGATTCGGAGCCGTTTGTCCCAGTCCACATAGTGAACTATCTTTTATCATATATGCCAGCTGTTTTAATGCATCAATATCTGCCATTGTACCTTTGCCGCTAGTTATTTTATTCAGTATTTCATACATTCTCCTAGTTCCTATTCTACATGGTGCACATCTTCCACAGGATTCATCCTGAGTAAATTCTAGATAAAACTTCGCAATATCAACCATATTATCAGTCTCATCCATAACAATCATCCCACCAGACCCCATCATGGAACCAATTGAAGTAAGACTGTCATAATCTATAGGTGTGTCAAGATGCTGTTCTGTAATAACGCCGCCAGAAGGACCACCTGTCTGTACCGCCTTAAACTTACGGCCTCCCTGTATTCCACCCCCCACATCATATATAATCTCCCGTAAAGTTGTACCCATCGGCACCTCTACTAGTCCTACGTTGTTGACCTTACCCGCAAGGGCAAAAACCTTTGTTCCTTTGCTTTTTTCAGTTCCAATTGAAGCAAACCAATCTGCTCCCCTCTTAATAATTGGAGGAATATTAGCAAAGGTTTCAACATTGTTTACACATGTAGGATGTCCCCAATATCCTTCTTGGGCTGGATATGGAGGCTTATAATTGGGCTCTCCTCTTTTTCCTTCACAGGAATTGATAAGAGCAGTTTCTTCCCCGCACACGAAGGCTCCTGCTCCATATTTTATATCAATATCAAAGCTGAAATCCGTATCGAATATATTTTTTCCAAGAAGCCCCATATCACGGGCTTGCTGTAATGCCACGTTAAGTCTTTTTATTGCAAGGGGATATTCTGCACGGATATATATTATCCCCTTATCGGCTCCAATGGCATATCCACCTATTGCCATAGCCTCTAAAACACTATGGGGATCTCCTTCTAATATACTTCTGTCCATAAATGCCCCTGGGTCTCCTTCATCAGCATTACAAATAATAAACTTGACATCACTTTCCTGTTTACTGGTAATTTCCCACTTTAATCCCGTAGGAAATCCTCCACCCCCACGACCGCGAAGCCCTGATCTTTTTACAGTATCTATCACTTCACTAGGAGTCATTGAAGTAAGTACCTTACCTAGGGCCTCATAACCTCCAAGGGCTATATATTCATAGATATCCTCCGGATTTATGAGACCGCAGTTTCTTAAAGCAATACGAAGCTGTTTTTTGTAAAAGGGTATATTTTCATGTTTATCTATCTTTTCTTTTTTCTCAGGTTCTTCGTATAGAAGTCTTTCAACCTTTCTACCCTTTACGATATGTTCATCTACTATTTCTTTAGCATCTTTGGGTGCTACTCTAACATAAAATACATTATCCGGTTCGATTTTTACAATCGGACCTTGTTCACAAAACCCAAAACATCCAGTTTTTATAACTTCTACTTCTTTATCGTAACCACGGGCCTTTAAAATAAGATTAAGGTTTCGCACTACCTTCTCACTATCACTTGCAAGACAAGCAGTACCACCGCAAACCATAATATTTGTACGTTTCCTAGTCATAGTTCCCCTCCTTTTCTATACTCTTTCAAAGTCAACATGCAGGACTAGGCTTTCTACTATTTTTCCGCCCTTTATATGCTTTTCTACGATTTCACGAACTCGATTTTTCTTTACATTTCCGTAAAAAACAGGTTTTTTACCTGGCACATTAATCTGTACTGTAGGCTCAGAATGACAGTATCCGATACATCCCACCGGAATCACCTTTACGTTATCTATCTTTTCCTTTGCTATTTCATCTACAAATTCGTTTAATGTCTCTCTGGCTCCTGAAGATATTCCACAGGTGGCCATACCTACTAAAATTTCTATCTCTTTACCAGCAGTCTCCCCATGTTCTCTTAGATTTACTTTGTCAAGAGACTCTTCTCTGATTTTCCTAAGTTCTTCCAATGACTTGATTTTCATAGTGTCACCTCCTGATTTTTGTAGGTATTTATTATTTCATCTAACTCTTCTTCTTTAACACGCCCATACACTTTATCACCTACCATAACCACCGGTGCAAGACCGCAGGCTCCTATGCATCGAACATCCTTTAAGGTAAAAAGGCCATCTTCGGTGATTTCGTTAGATTCGATTCCAAGCTTTTCTTTAAGTTTTTCAATAATCTTATCTGCACCTCTTACAAAGCATGCTGTTCCCATACAAACGCTTATGGTATGTTTCCCTCTAGGCTTTGTAGTAAAGTAGGAGTAAAAACTCACTACTCCAAAAACTTCAGCACCAGGAATCCCTAGTTTTCTTGCTATGTAAAGCTGTACATCCCTTGGAAGATAGCCAAATATATCTTGAGCCTTATGCAATATCTCAATCAAAACTCCCTTTGTGGTTTCCATACTATCAATAAATTTTTCCAACTCGTCAAATTTCTCTCTAGGCAACTCCTCTGATACTGGTTTTGTTACGCTTATAGTTCCTGGCTTTGTCAAAAAACTCACCATCCTTTTTTTATGAATATTCTAAAAACAACTTTTGTTATACTATTCCCAATTTAATATGTTTGGAACAATAGTATGCTATGGTTTTACGATTTTTAGTATTTACAAAATAAACATTTTTATTTTGGTCAACAGAAATTATTTATAGATATTTTCTAAAAAGCTGGTTCTAGTGAATAAATATTTCATTAAGCAATATATTTTTATTAACTCAAAATATTTATATGGGAGTTGAATGTCTTTGAAAAGAAATAGTGACCAAACTTCTTTACTTCCAGCTGAACCTGGACCTACACTGCCACAGCCTTGTAATCCCACAACCCAGGAAAGACACGCCTTATTAAAATATGCTTTACGAGAGGCTAACAGATTAGAAGATTTCTGTAATATTGTTAAAACATTGAGTCCTCCACCAAATATTACTGATATAGCACCTCCCGGACAGTTTAAAGGTGTAAAGGTGGGAATAATCGGCGGAGGTCTTGCCGGACTATCGTCGGCCTTTGAACTTAGAAAGCTGGGATTCGATATCACTGTATTCGATGCACTGGAGGATAGAATCGGAGGAAGGGTTTATACATATTACTTTAACAAAGAAAAAACTCTATATGGCGAACTGGGGCCAATGCGCATTCCAGTAGCCCATGAAACCATCTGGCACTATATCAATCTTTTTGGTCTCGATACACGTCCATTTATTCAGTCCAATGAAAATGCATTCATCTATGTAAGAGATATAAGAGTTCGAAACGATCCTGAAGGAAAGAATGTAATGGAAAAAATCTATCCTCAATTCAATTTAAGACCCTGGGAAAGAAACACTCCTTGGACAGAGCTTTTAAGCTACGGATTGGGCACACCTATATCTATGATGCACCCGGCCGTAAGAAAGGAAATACTTCAGACTAAACCCTTTTATCATCCCCAACTTCTATATTGGACTGGTTTAAGTATTCGTAAAGTAATGGAGACAATGGGACTAAGTCAAGGTGCAATCAATCTCATAGCTAGCCTGTCTCCATTATCTGGAGCCTTTTACTATAATAGCTACTACGAAATACTACAGGAAGACTACCCGGTTGACTTTTCATTCCTATATGAAATTGTAGGTGGCCTTGCAAAATTGCCATATGCATTTTATAGTTCTTTAATGTCCGAAACGCCTAAAGAGTATGGCTCTATCCCTATAGATTCTTTAGGTAGAGTTACATGGAAAGGTGGTACTATAGTAACAGGTATCCATCAAGACAATGATAAAGATAAGGTGATTCTGAAATATGAAAATAAATATTTAGATGAGCCCTTATATGAATCCTTCGACTACATTGTATGTGCCATACCCTATTCAACCCTTCGCAATGTAACTCTAGATCCCCTATTTAGTCCTAGAAAAATGCAGGCTATAAGGGAAGTAAATTACGCTACTTCACAGAAAACCCTTTTCCTATGCAGTAAACGCTTCTGGGAGGAGGGAGGTCCCAATGAAAGAATTGTGGGGGGAGGTTCTTACACCGATCTTTCCATATCCAGCATATGGTACCCTTCTGACCACGGAAAATGCAATATTAAGCATAGTGATAGATACAAAAGGGGTTTTAGCGAATCACCAATAAATAGCTGGGACTTACGTTCTGACTGTTCCCCTAATGATCCTGGTGTGCTTTTAGCCTCCTATAATTTTAGTCAAGACTCCATACGTTTAGGAAATCTGCCACCCCAAAGGCGTTTTGAAGAAATGAAAAGACAAGTTGAAGCAGTCCATGGTCTACCTAAAGGATATCTTAATACAATTGCAAAATCCCACAAAACAGTTCATTGGAATACTCAGAAAAACTTCAGGGGAGCCTTCTGTTATTTTATGCCGGAACAAAAACGGCTCTTTTCCTATGTAATGATATTGCCTGAGTACAATAATAGAGTGTTTTTTGCTGGAGAACATACTTCTCCAACTCATGCCTGGCAACAAGGTGCATTAAATTCAGGCATGAGGGCAGCAAACCAATTGGCTTTTTGGTGTAGAACAAAAGCGTCTAACGACGCCTTTGTTAGTTCGTAGTTGGTAGCATATGAAACTCATTCTTTAGGGTCTTTTCTGTGACCTGTTACCTGTCAACTTTTTTGCTACAAGATATTGTTTCCAAAATATTACTGGTGAAAGAATGTATAAAAAAATTAGAAAATTACTGGAAATAGTGATATATTAATCTTAAGGACTATATATGGTTCCGACTTTAAAATTAAAGTAACTTGCCTCACTACTTCCTTATAGATATCCTTCAATAATCCTCTTCA
>JAALLR010000005.1_pt1 | contig 103558 bp, 102 predicted proteins | sample 7245931 | NCBI WGS metagenome assembly JAALLR01 (sample SAMN13049201, study PRJNA578106) | oil field metagenome | isolation source: filtered produced water from oil reservoir B9 | place: USA:offshore Texas | collected 2016 | reverse complement strand
ACAGAAAGAAACAGCAATGTACCAACAACTATCATTATAACAGCAATTTTTCTCATTTGCTTGCACCTCTTTTTTTCAAAAATTTTTCGGCGTCATCCTTATTATATCCAATTTCTGATAGGAGTTCTATGGCAAAATCATAAGATATTTTTTCTTGCTTAAAAAGTTCCAATATTTTCTTTTCTTCTTGTGTTAAAAAATCATCAGAAATAATTTTTTCTTCAGTATTAGTAGAGTTAAAATGTTTTTCATCATTCTTTTGTTTTGTAAAGTATTTAGATTCTATACCTCGGATCTTTAGGTTACCTGTAATTACTTTAACAACCATTCTCCTCTTTTCAAAAGATAACTCAACATCTTGTTTTTCTATGAGATCTACATTGGATTTTAAGGTTGACGAATAAGGAGTTAATTTTTTTGTTATGTAAATAGGTTCTTTACCACAAATATTAACCATAGCCTCACCTGTAATTACTGTAATTTTCATCAAATCAAAGTCAGAATTCATTTTACTTATATCTAAATTACCTGTTATTAGGTGGCAATCAATATTTTGTATTTTAGAATCCTCATATTTTATATTACCTGTTGTAACCGATATTTCATCATTTAAAAAGTCAGAGTTTTCAGAAAGAAAATTTCCTGTTATTAATTTTGATTTATGGTTTTTTATCTTAGATTTTTTAATCCTCGTATTTCCAGTAATTATCTTATTTTCAAAATAATTTAAATTTACATCTTTAATGTTCACGTCACCTTGAACAAAATTGACTTTTAATTCTTCAAAATTATCGGCCAAATATAGGTTAACATGTAAAGTTTTATTAGATATAAACCCAAAAAACTTGTTTAGAAAAGAATCGTTACTTCTTGAAAATCTTATAAAATAGCCATCTTCTCCAATTTTTCCGTGTGGGAAACCTTCTTCAAGATCTTCTTCTAATTCAAAATATGATTTTTCTGATTTTGTGACATTTAACTTTATTTCATCATGTTTTGATTCAATGTTTATTCTTTTTATTCCTTCTAAATTAATAGTTTTAGACATTTTAAAATCCCCCTTATTTTAAAATTATTAATTGTCCCTCATATTTTTGGTTACTTTATCTTATTGTTGATGAAGTTTAGTTATTTTTGTATTTTTTCAATATGGTTTTAGCTTCTTCAGGAGTTATTTCTCCTTTTTCAATTTTTTCTAAAATTTCCATAGTTTTTTTTCGGTTATCCTCTTCAGATTCATATCCTAATGCTTTTACCAATTCTTCTAATCTGGCTTTAGCTGTTGGATATGAAATACTTAATTCTTTTTGAAGCTCAGATAAATTTCCTCTGTTTTTTATAAAAATCTTCAAAAATATTAGTTGTTCGTCTGTTAATTGTGCGAATTCTTCTATTTGGAAATTCCCGGTAATTTCAGTTGCGCATTTTTCACATTTATACTTCTGAATGTTTAACCTTCCCCCGCAAACTGGACAGGTAGTTAATCTTCTTTTATACATTTTAATCCTCCTCATATATTTAATTTTTATATTAAAAATATTGAATAAAATACAAAAATATTTAATCTCAAAAAAATTATACAACATAAAATTAAAAATGTCAATAATAAATTAAAAATAAATTCAATAATATCAAATTAAAAGTTAAAAATATTAATATGTATATAAAATTTTATTATTAATCATTTCCATTATGTTATTAAAAAAGAAGAAATAATAAAATAGTATTATTGTAGATGAGAAAGGAGGATTAATATGACAAATAAGTTTAACGAACTGAAAAATAAAGTAATATATGAAATATTTCTAAGAAATTATTCAAAATCTGGAACATTTAACGAAGTTTACTGCGACCTTGAAAGAATTAAAAAACTTGGGGTAGATATTATTTGGTTTATGCCTTTTTACCCTATAGGAAAAAAGAATAGAAAAGGTAATTATGGATCTCCTTATTCTATTTCAAAGTACGACGAAATATCTTATGAATATGGAGGTATAGATCAATTCAAAAAAATAATCAAAAAATCAAAAGAACTTGGTATGCAAGTTATGATAGATATAGTTTTTAATCATACTTCGAATGATTCATATATTTCAAAAAATCATAAAGATTGGTTTATTTTGAATGATGATGGGGATTTTTTTAGGAAGGAGCCAGATTGGTTTGATATAGCTGATTTGAATTTTAAAAATAGTGAATTGTGGGATTATTTGATAAATATTTTAAAATTTTGGAAAGATATTGGTGTCGAAGGATTTAGATGTGATGTAGCCTCTCTTATTCCTTTAAATTTTTGGGAAAAGGCCAGAAGTCAAGTTGATCCAGAAAAAAAACTTATATGGTTGGCCGAAAGTATGGAACCAGAGTATCTACGGGCTCTTAGAAAAGAGGGATATGATGTAGTTTCTGATACAGAATTATATAGAGTTTTTGATTATACTTACGATTATGATGGATACGAAAAAATACATAAATATTTTAAAGGTGAAATAGAATTATCTGGTATAGTAGAATATATAAAAACACAACAAACAATTTACCCAAGGGAATCTTTGAAGATGAGGTTTTTAGAAAATCACGACAAACCCAGAATAGCAAGTTTAATTTCTTCCAAACAGAGATTAAAGAATTGGACGACATTTTATATGACTTTACCTGGATCTTCCTTAATTTATGCTGGACAGGAAATAAAAGATGATAAGTACCCAGATTTATTTGAAAAAACGTCTATAAATTGGGATGATGGAGATTACGAATTTTTAAATTTTATAAAAAAAATAATAGTTATTTCAAAAGAAATTAAAGCTGAATCAAAATATTTTGAAATCAATGAAGTTAAAAAAGGTGTTGTAGAAGTTAAATGGACTGGAGAAAAATATGATTATCTTATTATTTTGAATTTAGAAGAAAAATATGGAAATATTTTTTTAAATAATTTTTATGAAGGATATGATATGATTAATAAAGAAAAAATTAAATTAAATAAAAAATATAAATTACAAAAAGAACCACTGATTATAAAGTCTATAAAATAGCTTCTAAAACTGATAAAAGTTTTATTTTTCAACCAAAAAATGTTATAATTTTTAAAGTATAAATAATTTTCTTCGGAGGTGTATAATGGGGCTTTTTGATAAATTAAAAAAAGGGTTATCTAAAACAAGAGAAACATTTTTTGGAGGGATAAAAACCCTTTTCGCGGGTAAAAAATTGGATGATGAAGTCCTTGAAGAGTTAGAAGAGATATTGATAATGTCAGACATGGGTATGGAAACCGTTGAAAAAATATTAGATGATCTAAAAAGTGAATATAAAAAACAAGAACCAGATGATCCTTTGTTATTGTTAAGAGATATTATGGTGTCTAACCTTGAATCAGAGGGATTTAATGCAAATCCACAGCAAAATCCATACATCATTTTTGTAGTTGGAGTGAATGGTAGCGGGAAAACCACTACAATTGCAAAGTTGTCTAAAAAATATATAAGTGAAGGTAAAAAAGTTGCTATAGCGGCTGCTGATACCTTTAGAGCTGCTGCTATTGAGCAAATAAAACATTGGGGAGAAAAAATTGGAGCTACCGTTATTGCACACGAACATGGTTCTGATGCTGCAGCTGTGGTTTTTGACACTCTTAAACATGCAAAATCAAAAGGTAAAGAAATCGTTATTGTAGATACAGCTGGAAGACTACATAATAAGAGCCATCTAATGGAAGAATTAAAAAAAATTAAAAGAGTTATAGAAAAAGAAACAGATGGCCCACATGAAACCTTGTTAGTTTTAGATGGAACGACTGGACAAAATGGTGTACAACAGGCGAAAGCTTTCAAAGATTCTGTCGATATAACAGGCGTTGTTGTTACGAAGTTAGATGGTACTGCAAAGGGAGGAATAGCTTTTTCTATAAATAATCAGTTAAATATACCTATAAAAATGATAGGTGTAGGAGAAAAAGAAGACGACCTTCAAATGTTTGACCCAAAATCTTACGTAAATGCACTTCTTGGGGTTGAAGATGATGGCTGATTTTTGGAAAGATACAGTCAAATGTCCGATTTGTGGAAATGAATTTATGTTTAGTAAGGTATCTAGTCAAGCTATAAAGGTTAAAGAAAGGGATATAGATTTAAAACCTATTTATAAAGGCGTCAATCCATTAAAATATTCTTTGATAACTTGCCCCCACTGCTACTTTACATTTAATGAAAAAGATGCCGAAAATATAAAAAATGAAATCAAGGAATTACACTTTTCAAAAATACAGAATTTTTTGAAAACTCTTTCTGAAAAAGATATGAAGGGTTTAGATAATTATGATACAAAGGATTTGGATTTTTATAAAAAGCAAATAGTGATAGCTTCAGAGATATATTCTATTTTAGAAAAACCTTTTGAAGTTTCCAGATTGCTTTTAAAATTATCTTGGGTTTATAGGGAAGAAAACGATGAAAAGAGAGAACTAAAGATTTTAAACAACATACTCAAAATAAATAACAAATTCTATGAATCAGCAGATAACGATAGGGAAACAATATTTTTACTATTTTATGATTCATATATTAATTATAGATTAGGTAAAAAAGAAGAAGCTGCGAAAAATATTGAACGATTAGTGAGAAATTATTCTAAAACCAAATCTCCTTATATAAAAGCAGCAAAAGAATTACGGGGTGAACTCAAATGAAAAAGATATTATTATTTTTGGTATTAATTATGATTATCTTTATTTTTTCTGGCTGTTCTATGTTTTCACAACAAGAAGAACCAAAATTGCCAGATCAAGATATACAAGAGTTACAAGAATCGATTAATCAATTAAACGAAAAATTAACTAAAATGGAAAAAGATATTAACCAATTATCCGACGAATTTTATCAGAATAAAAGGAAAGAGAGTTATGATTATAGTGTAATAACCGATTTGAAAACTCAATTTTCTTCCATGAAAGAAAGGTTGACATTGATAGAAGGCTTAATTTATAAAGGTGAAAGTTCTGATAAAGTTGAAAAAATATTGAATTTAAACAAAAGAGTTGAAAACATAGAAAAATCGATAACTTCTATTGAAACTGGTGGGACTTCAAGTTCTTCAACAGTTATAGGTGAAAAAGTAGGAAATATTGAAGAAGAAATAAATATGTTGAAATCTGAAATTTCAGATATTAAAAATAACCAAGAAGATATATACATATTAAACAAAATAAGTGAAATAAATGAAAGATTGGACTCTATAGAAAAGCAAAAATCTTCATCGAACATTGAATTTAATGAAGATGAAATAAGAGCTTTAATTGACAAAACGATAAAGAATATGGATTTGAGTACGTATCTTGAAGATACTATAGAGTACAAAGCTGAGCAAGCTATATCCAAGCTCTATTATGGGTCTCAAAGTGAAAGCCTTATTAAAATAAACGAATTATCAGAAAATGTTTTAAAGCTTGAAGAACAAATTCAAAATCTTGAATATCAATTTCAAACATTGTCTTCAAAACCTTCAAATAGCTTACAAGAAAGGTATTTAAGTGAAATTACTGATTTGGAAAAAAAGATAAATGCAGCACTGTTTTCAATAGGTGATTCGCAGTTAAGATCATTGTATGAAAACCAAGAAGAAATAGTTTATACTGTTAAATCAGGTGATTATCTTGGAAAAATATCAAATGCATTTTCTTTAGGTCCTAATGGCGTTGATATAATTATGGCTGCAAACAACATTGAAGATCCAAAATATATAAGAGTTGGTCAAAAATTGACAATTCCTGTTGGAAATATTGAGAATTATATAGAATGGCCTTTAAAATCCACAAAATCATCTGAATATAATAGAATAGTTATAAAGTTTGGCCAAAGGACAGAAAATGGGATTTCTTCCGGTATAGGAGTTCTGCCAGCAAAAAATGAGCAGGTTTACCCTCTATTACCAGGAAGAGTTATTGAAACTGGCACTGCTATGAATGGCAATTGGTATGTAAAAATAGATCATGGAAATTCTATTGTTAGTATGATTAGTAATATAAGGACTATATATGTTAAAGAGGGAGATTGGGTTAATAACGAAAGCTCTCTTGGCTTAGTTGAAAAAGATAAAATCGTATCGCTTGAATTGTGGAAGAGTGGAGAACCGAAAGATCCGTTAAAATTATTCTTCAAAATTTCAGGAGATTTTATGGCTACATATTATACTGAGTGGGACGATAAGTACGTTCACTATCCTACTTTTAGAATAACTAAATCAGGAAAAATTCCAACTGTTTGGAAAACCATTGCTGCTGACCCTGAAGTATTACCTATAGGAACCGTTGTTTATATACCAGAGTTAAAAGAACTGCCTAATGGCGGTTTTTTTGTAGTAGAAGATACTGGTGGAAAGGTAATCGGAAAAAAAATTGATATTTATGTTAATGATGTAAGACTCGCCCAAAAAACAGAAGACGTTACCATATATATAGTTGGTAAGGAGGGTTAATGATGGGATTAACGGTAAAAAGTAGCTATGCAATGAGAGCTCTTTTTGAATTGGCTCTTTTGAATAAAGATGGTGTTAAAAAAGTTTCCATATCTGAATTATCTCAGAGACAACAAATACCAAAAGACTTTTTGGAAAAGATTTTTTCAGAACTTAGAGATGCAGGTATTTTGAAATCTATAAGAGGTAGATATGGTGGTTATGTTTTATTAAAAGAACCAAAAAATATTAGATTAAGTGAAATAGTAAATATATTAGATAAACCGCTACAATCTTATGAATGTGTTAGTGGAGAATGTAATTTAGAAATTAGTTGTGCAGTAGAGTTTGTATGGAAGAGGGTTCACAATATAATGATGTTGGAACTGGACAAGATGACTTTACAAGATATTATGGATTATGGAATGAAATTGTCAAAATTGAGCAATAATGGAGATGTACAAAAAAATGTCGAATAAAAGAGCAATTATGTTGATGAGTGGAGGTGTGGACAGTTCAGTCGCAGCATATTTACTAAAGAAAGAAGGTTATGAAGTAATAGCTGTTCATTTTAAAACAGTCAAAGATGAAGTGTTTTCATTGATTCCAGAAAAAAAGAAGGTATGTTGTAGTCCTTCAGATACGATAGATGCTATCAATGTTTCAAAAAAATTAGAATTGGACGATTTTAAAATTGTAGATATACAACAAGAATTTAAAGAAAAAATTATAGATTATTTTATAAAAGAATACAACGATGGTAAAACCCCAAATCCTTGTATGCTGTGCAACCGTTTTTTCAAGTTTGGTAAGGCAATCGAAATGGCAGAAGAAATGAATGCAGATGTTGTTGTAAGTGGCCATTACGTTATTTCTGAATATTCTAATGAGCATCAAAATTGGGTTATTAAAAAAGGAGTTGACAATTACAAGGATCAATCGTATTTTTTATCAATGGTTAAACCTGAATATTTGAAAAAAATGTACTTCCCTTTGGGAAAAATGAAAAAGGTCGAAATAAGGAAAATAGCTGAAGATCTAAACTTATCTGTTGCGGACAAACCTGATAGTCAAGAGCTATGCTTTATACCCGATAATGATTACAAAAGATATTTAGTAGATGCTGGAATAGAAACTTCTAAAGGGAAAGTATATGACTTTAAAGGTGAACACATAGGATATCATACTGGTTATACTGATTATACAATAGGTCAAAGAGCCGGTATTGAATATATAAAAAATCAGAACCAAAGGTTGCATGTATACAAAATAAACTCTCAAGATAATTCAATAACAGTTGCACCAACTGAAAAAGTTCATTTTAAAGGCTTAATTGCAAAGAATATGAACAAATTTGTAGATTTTGAAGATGAGTTTAGCGCTGTTTGCAGGATTAGAAAAAGATCTGAAGAAAAACCAGCAAAAATAAAAAAAATTTCTGAAAATGAATATCAAATCGTATTCGAAGAACCTATATTTGCAGTGACTCCAGGTCAATTTGCAACAATATACGATGAATCAGGAATTGTTTTGGGATGTGGAGTTATAGATAAATATTTGGAGGATTGACTATGGATAAAAGAACAGCAGTTTACCCAGGAAGTTTTGATCCAATAACATATGGACATATTAATTTAGTCGAAAGAGCATCTGAAAGGTTCGATAAAATATATGTCTCTGTAATGAACAACATGCAAAAAAAATATTTATTTGATTTAGATGAGAGAGTTGAGATGACAAGACAAAATCTTTCTCATATACCAAATATTGAAGTAGATAGCTTTTCTGGCCTTTTAGTTCAATACTGTAAAAAAAAGAAGATCTATACTGTATTGAGAGGACTAAGAGCCGTTACAGACTTTGAATACGAATTACAGATGGCTAATGGGAATAGATCTTTGTTTCCTGAATTGGAAATATTTTTTTTGATGGCTGATATAGCTCATTCATTTATATCTTCTTCTATGGTAAAAGAAGTATCGAAACATGGAGGAGATGTGAGCACTTGGGTTCCACCAAATGTTGAAGAAGCATTGATTAAGAAATTTAAAAAACATTAAAAATATCTTTATTGAATTGTACTTTCTTATATGATACAATATATTGGTTTAATTAAAAAACACACAAGGAGGGACAACATATGGCCGTAAGCACGGAATTGATCAAAAAATTAAGATCACAAACTGGTGCAGGAATGCTTGATTGTAAAAAAGCATTAGATGAAACAAATGGAGATTTAGATGCTGCAGTTGATTATTTGAGAAAAAGAGGTGCAGCAAAAGCAGCTAAAAAAGCTGATAGAGAGACAAAAGAAGGTATTGTATATTCATATATTCATCATAATGAAAAAATTGGAGTATTATTATTATTAGGTTGTGAAACTGACTTTGTTGCTAAAACGGATGAATTTCATGAATTAGCAAATAAAATCAGCTTACAAATTGCATCAATGAATCCTAAATATATTTCAAGAGAAAATGTACCAGAAGAAATTATAGAAAAAGAAAAATCCATTTATGTTGATGAAGTAAAATCTTCAGGTAAGCCAGAACATATTGTAGAAAAAATAGTTGAAAATAAAGTAGAAAAATATTTTGAAGAGAATTGTTTATTAGAGCAAGAATATGTTTTTGGAAAAGGTGAAAAAATTAAAGATATGATCACACAAGCAATTGCTAAAATTGGTGAAAATATTACTGTTGATAATTTTTCAAGATTTGCAATTGGTGAATAATTAAAGGGGGGGTAATCCCCCCTTTTTTTTGAGGGAGGGGTAAAAAAATGTATAGAAGAATAATGTTAAAACTTAGTGGAGAAGTTTTATCTGGTATAGGTAACAAAGGATTTAATTCTGAAAATGTAAAATACTTATCTGAAGAAATTAAAAAAGTATCTCAGCATGGAATGAACGTGGGAATGGTTATTGGTGCGGGTAATATTTTTAGAGGCAAAGAATTAACTGGTGTGACAAATAGCGTTGCAGATCATATAGGAATGCTTGGAACAGTTAGCAATGCATTATATTTAAAAGACTACTTCGAAAAAAATGGAATCAAGACAATTGTTGTTTCGCAAATTGTTAACTTGCCATCAGTTAGAAATATATACTATGATGACATAGAACTTTATTTTAACTCTGGCTATGTTGTTATTTTTGCTGGGGGAACTTCAAACCCTTTTTTTACGACAGATACTGCTGCAGCACTAAGAGCTGTAGAAATGAAAGCAGAGGTGCTGATAAAAGCTACCAAGGTTGAAGGAATATACGATAAAGACCCTAAAATATTTACAGATGCTGTGAAATATGATACAATTAAATATGATGACGCAATCGCTAAAAGTTTAAAAATAATGGATACAGAAGCTTTTGCTATTTGTCAAAGGTATGAGATGCCTATTACAGTTTTAGACTTCTTTAAAAAAGATAATCTTTTAAATGCAGTTTTAAATAAAAATGTGGGGACAAAAGTTATACCTTAAAGAAATGAACACTTATGGGAGGTGTATTTATTTATGGAACTTTTTTACAACGAAATAGTTTCTGTACATGCAAGAGAAGTATTAGATTCAAGAGGTAATCCAACTGTTGAAGCAGAAGTAGTATTAGGCGATGGTGCCAAAGGAAGAGCTATTGTTCCGTCTGGAGCTTCTACAGGTAAATTTGAAGCTTTGGAATTAAGAGATGGCGATAAAGACAGATTTTTAGGAAAAGGAACAACAAAAGCAGTTGAGAATGTAAATGAAAAGATAGCAGAAGAATTGTTAGGATTGAATGCATTTGACCAAGCTTTAGTAGACCATGTTATGTTGGAATTGGATGGAACTGAAAATAAAGAAAAATTGGGAGCAAATGCAATCTTAGCTGTATCAATGGCAGTTGCAAGAGCTGCCTCTGAATCTTTGGGTGTCCCACTTTACAAATATTTAGGTGGTCCAAATTCAAAAGTATTACCAGTTCCTTTAATGAATATAGTAAATGGTGGAGAACATGCAGACAATTCATTGGATATTCAAGAATTTATGATCATGCCAGCAGGCTTTGCAACATTTTCAAGGGCTTTAAGAGCAGGAGCTGAAATTTTCCATAATTTGAAAAAATTATTACAATCAAAAGGCCATCAAACTGCTGTTGGAGATGAGGGCGGTTTTGCTCCTAACTTTGAATCTAATGAAGAAGCACTTGAATTCATAGTAGAAGCAATAAAAAATGCCGGTTATAAACCTGGAGAAGAAGTATTTATAGCATTAGATTGTGCTGCATCAGAATTTTTTAATGAAGAAAATAAAACATACCATATTGACAAAAAGGATATTTCAGGCGAAGAATTGGCCGAATATTATTTGAACTTAATCAACAAATATCCTATTAAATCAATAGAAGATCCATTTGACCAAGATGATTGGGATGCGTATACCCTATTCACTGAAAAAGTTCAAGACAAAGCCCAAGTAGTTGGAGACGATTTGTTTGTTACTAACGTAAAAAGATTACAAAAGGGAATAGATCTTAAAGCTGCCACATCGATTTTGATAAAATTAAATCAAATAGGTACAGTTACTGAAACTTTAGATGCTATAGAATTAGCAAAAACATACAATTTAACAAATATAATTTCACATAGATCAGGCGAATCAGAAGATACTTTTATAGCAGACTTAGCTGTAGCTACTAATGCTGGTTTTATTAAAACTGGTTCATTATCAAGAACCGATAGAATTGCAAAATACAATCAGTTATTGAGAATTGAAGAAGAACTTGGAGAAATAGCAATATATAAAGGATTAAATTCTTTTTACTCAATAAAAAAATAAAGGATAAAAATTTCCCGGCTAGTTAGATAAGCCGGGATTTTTTTAAAATAAAATTTGTGGAACGTGTTTAACAGGATGATCTATTATATGTCCTTCAAAATCATATGCCTCTTTAATAACTCCTTTTGTAATAACTTCTTTTGGTGAGCCATCCTTAAAAACTCTACCATTTTTCATTACTATTATTCTTTTTGAAAAAATGGAAGCTAAGTTTATATCATGAAAAATAGAAATAACAGTCTTATTCATTGAATCAGAAAATTCCTCAACTAATTTCATCAAAAGGTCTGTATGTCCTGGATCAAGATGTGAAGTGAATTCATCTAATAACAATATGTCAGCTTCTTGGGCAAAAGCTCTTGCAATCATAACCCTTTGTTTTTCTCCTCCAGAAAGATTAGAAAATATTTTATTTTTCATGTTTTCCAAATCTGCATATTGTAAAGATTTTTCTATAATATTTCTATCTTCATAATTTTCAAAAAAAGAAAATCTTTTAGAGTATGGAAGCCTAGCTGTAGATATGATGCTCTCCACATCGTAATTAAATATTGTGTTAAATTCTTGTGGAACTACAGCCAAATACCTCGATAATTCTTTATTAGTATATTTGTTTAGATATTTTCCTTTTATTGAAATTTTTCCTTGATAATTTGAAATCAACTTTGAAATTATTTTTATTAAAGTTGATTTGCCAGAACCATTAGGGCCTATTATAGAAACTCTTTCTCCACTTTTAATATGCAAATTGTTAATTTTTAAATTAAAATTATCACCATAAGTAAATTCTAAATTTTCAATTTTAATCATGATTTATTCCTACTTTTTTTCATAACGTATATAAATAAAGGAGCTCCTGCTAAGGAGGTAATAACCCCGATTGGGAGTTCAGAAGGAGCAAAAATTGTTCTTGAAATATAATCACAAATCATCAAGAATATTCCACCCAAAAAAAGGTTGTATAACGATGAAAGTCGGGAATGAGGTCCCTTTATCATTCTAACTATATGTGGAATAATCAATCCTACAAATCCTATTATTCCAGCTTTTGCAACAGCTGCTGAAACAGCAAGCACACTTATAACGATCAATAAAATTTTAATTTTTTCTGGATTTATTCCAGAAAAAACTGCTAAATTATCTCCCATAGAGAGTACATTTAACTCTTTAGAAAAGAAAAAAATTGTTGATACTAAGACTGTTAAAACAATAAAAAGAATAATATTATCGTTCCAACCTATGTCGCCTGTAGATCCCATAAGCCATAAATTAACATGAATTAAGTTACGCCAATACATAACTGTTAACAAAGTGGATAGTGAATTAAATAAGAAGCTGATTATAACACCACTTAATATCAATGAGAGAATAGGTATTTTCTTTCCTTCACGGGAAATGTACAATACAATGAAGGTAGTTGCCATTGCAAATGCAAAAGAGAAAAATTCTATTCCAAATATTAATGTTATGCCGAAAACAGAACTTAATGCTGTGTATAAAACTGCTCCAAAACTTGCTCCAGAAGATATCCCTATTATATAAGGATCTGCAAGCGGATTTTGTATTATTAATTGTAAAATATTTCCAGATATAGCCAAAATACTACCAACTAAAAAACTTCCTATGACTCTTGGTAGTCTTAAATCTAATATTAAAGTTTTATACATGGGGTTGGCTTCATCGGTGAATATTTTTATTATTTCTTCAAAAGGTATTTTTACAGATCCAAACGATGTAAAAATAATCACTAAAATAAAACTTATGATTATGGTTAATAGTAAAAGAAGGGGAGAAAATCCCCCCATATGACTTTTTTTTGTCATTTTGTTTCCTTAAAATATTCATACATTTTTTCTATCACATCTAAAATTGATGGCGATGCTTGTGAAGCCTTATCGTTATTTATAGTTAAAATATTTTCATTCTTAACAGCCTTTAAAGAACTGAATTGTTCGGTTCTGTTGATTGTATCAACTAAAGAGTTGTCTCCGGTAAAATAAGATGGAACTATTATTATATCTGGATTTTCTTTTAAAAGATATTCTGGCCCAACAGATAACCAACCATTATTCCCTGTTAAAGGAGCGGCTACGTTTAAACCCCCAGCCAGTGAGATTGCCTCATTTAAAAATGAACCAGTTCCAGTTGTCCAAATCTCTGATATGTTTTGAACTGAGATCATGGCATAAAAAACTCTTGGTTTATCTTTCCATAAAGAAGTTTTTTTACCAATATCACTTATAGTTTTTCTGAAATCAGCTGAAATGTTTTGAGCCAAATTTCTTTTCTCAAGTATTATTCCCAACTTTTGAACTACTTGTGGGATATCGTTTAAAGAAGTTGGATTAACTACGAATGTTTTAATTCCAAATTCTTCAAGTCTTTCAACTTCCGGTTCTTGGAATCCCCCTGTTAAAAAAACTACATCTGGGTTTAAAGAAATTATTTTTTCCATATTCAATGGGTAAACATTTCCAATTTTTTCTGCTTCTATGTGTACATCCCAATCTGTAACCCCAACGACTTTATCTTCGCTTTTTAAATGCACTAAATAGTCTGAAACTAAAGGAGCAGCAGAAACTATCCTTTCAACAGGGCTTTCGAATTCAACCACTCTTCCAAGATCGTCTACCAATGTGATTGAAAAAGAAAGAACAAAGAACAAGCTTAAAATACTAACCAACAAAAGTTTTTTCATAAAAATCCTCCTAAAAATGTATTACGCCATAAAAAAATCCCCATCATCTTTGGCGCGAAGAGATGAAGGTATCCTATTTTTTTGGAGAATATCCCGACTTATGAGCTGCCTACTAACTGAACCTTCCCAGTAAAACCAGTGGTCTAAATCAGCTTTCGTTCTCAATCACGGTGGCGCGACCGTAACAGATTTTCACTGTTTTCCTCTCCAAAAAAATGGAGGAATTATTAACTTATATATCTTATATAAAAATTATATCAGAATACTTGTCCAAATCCAAATGTAAATCCACCTATTAATTCTTTATTCCAGCCATACTCAAATCTTAATTGGCCCAAGAAAGGCACTGTTAATTTTACACCGGCTCCAAAGGAATAAAGAGGATCGTTTAATAGTTTGGTGAAGTCATTTTCAGCATTTCCGTAATCAAAAAATGTAAAAAGGTCTATTGGTACCGGAGTTTTAGCAACTTCATACATGAGCTCTGTGTTGAATAAGAAATTCGTATCCCCTCTTTTTGCAGAGGTATAAGTTCTAACAGAGTTCATACCACCTACTAAGTATCCAAATAAGTCGTTAGCTGTAGAGTCGTTTGCGTATCCAACTTTTAACCTTGTACCACTTGTAAATTTATAGAAACTTCTGAAGAATTTTCCTTCTAAGTTTAAACCATAATAGTTGTTAGAAAAATTTTCAAAGTTTGCAGCACCAAAAACACTTGAAGAGAAATACTCTCCATTATAAGGCCTGTAAGGGCTATCCAAACTATTATAGAGATAACCAATAGAGCCACTACCCTGGCTTATATTGCCTTTATCTTTTGTGTTGTAATAATCATAAGAAACACTATTTGTGATATATGAAAAATCAGAAATCTGATATCTTGGTGAAACATTAAAAGAGATTTGATTTGTAACTGTTGCATTCAAAGTATCGTTGAATAGTCCCTTAGGTGTATATTTGTAATCAAATCCTACACCCAAATTGACATCAGATTTAAACAACTTTATAACGTCATAAGTTAGTCCAACTTTATATACTTCTCTTAAAGGGTTGATTTCCGTATTGATACCAAAGGTTTGGCCATAACCAAAAGGATTAGGCATATTAACTTCAGCATAACCCGAGAAGCCATAATACCATGGGTTTTCTTTTGGCATTGTCCAGTTTATTCCCCCAATGAATTTCCCTCTCTTAGTAGATTCTATAGGTTTTAAAGAGAAGTTGACATATTCTTCTTCCATGGAAGTTGGAAGTAATTCTACATCTTCGTAAAATCCTGAGCCTGTAAAGGCTGTAACTGTATTTCTGAGATATTTAGAGTTGGCAGGGTCATCTTTTTTCATGTGTACAAAAGAATCAACAATATAATCTTGAGTTTTTGCTGTAGCTTCTTTTGTTATTTCCACATTTCCAATTTTTTTCTCTTTTATATTAAAAGTAAGTATTTTATCCGAATAATCTACTTGTACTTCTGTAAATAAATATTCATTTTCTTTGTAAAGTTGGTTGATTTTATCTATAGATTTTAAAACATCTAAATTTGAAATTGTTGCATTATCTGTTATTTCTAAATTATCTCTAATTCTAAAATCTTCAATGTAATTGTTCCCTTCTATATTGATAGAATCAAGTTGTTTTTCTCCATCTAAAAATTTTGGCATTTCTCCGCCAATAACAAGCAAAAGCTCTCCTCCAATATTGTCTTCAATATCTATTTCTTCAAAATTTATAGTTGTATTTTCAGAAAAATATGGCATTTCCCTTAATGTACCTATTAATTTTTGCATTGATTCATTTGAAGGGTATGTTTCTTTTTTTGGAGACCTAAAAAGGAAGAATTTGTCCTTCCAGTCTTTTCTGAAATTAAACTGAACTCTATTTTTTATCTCTTCTTTGTCCAAATATTGAAAATCATCTGTTAATTTTAAATCCCAAAGAGAATACTCTTTGATGATTAAAACCAGTGTGTCAGACGAATATTTTGTGTCTTTTGTCTCATATTCATCAAGTGATAAGTTGTCTCCTGAAAGATTTAAGTTAGAATCTATAGAAATATATGGATATCCCTTACTACTATATAAATTGTTAATTTGTTTCAAAATATCCTTATAATTATTGACATTTAATGGTAGTCCAGTCTGAACTTCTATGCTATCTTTTATGATATCTTTATTAACTAATTTATCACCATCTATTTCAATTGCATAATCTCTTATGATGGGATTATAAGTTATTAAAAATTTTAATAAGCCTTGCTCTTCATTTAATATAAAATCAATAGACGAAAAATATCCCAAATTCCCCATCTGCCTTATAGCAAGTTTTATATCGATTTCACCAACATATTTTCCTTCTTCAATATCGTAATCTTCTAAAATAGAATTAACACTTGTGGCTGTGAAGCTTATATCTTTGTCAAATTCAATAGTTTCAAGTTTTGTGATTGAAAATGATATCACTACAACCATCAATAGAGTTAAAAGCAGTAAAAATTTCTTCATTTTATATATCCTCCCTAATTTTATTTTCTAATGAAATTATTAATTCTTTAATTTCTTTCATAATTGATATTTTATTTAAATCATCTATAAATTTTTTCAAATTTTTAGTATTCAGATTATATTCATTATCTTTATAACATCTTTTAATAACCCAATCTACATCATTATTTAAATATATTACACTGAATATAGTAGAACCCAAATCACCAATTGGTTGACAATCTATATGATTTTTTTTAAACTTACATTTTATAGTTGTTCCCTTGTCTTTTTTTGAATCAATTTTGAAATAACCTCCCGTTATCTCTGAAGAATATTTTAAAAAAGGCAGTCCAAAACCAATTTTTTTAACTCTTTCTTTTTTAGTTGTAAAAAAAGGATCTAAAGCCAAATTTTTAGTTTCGTCATCCATCCCTTTTCCATCATCTTCAACAATAAATTCAAAATTTTCTTCATCCTCATAAATTTCGAGTTTACAATTGCTGGATTTTGCATATGCAGCATTTTCACAAATATCCAAAATATGATCTGATATGTTAGTTAGTGTTGCCATATAGGGTACACCTTCTTATTGTATATCGCTTCTTTTAACGCTATAAAAGATCTATTTTTAGCTCTTACTTGGCATGAAAAATGGTTAAGTTCATCAGGAGTATGCGCATCATTTCCAAAGATAAAATTGCTAAATCCAAGGTCTTTTGCAAATTCAATTTCTTTTTCATTTTTAACTTCTACTGCATCAAATTCAATATCTTTTGGTGGTAACCCTAATTGAGTTATAAGTCCAAAAGCTCTGAATATGTGGGCAGGAAAAACAATAGTTTCATATTTTTTTGCTTCCATAACAAGTTTATTTATACTATATTTTGAAGAACTACCCAAATAAGGGTTTTCTAATATATATTCAAAATCACCTTCACCATTTAAACAAATTTGATATCCAAATTTTTCAGGATCGTATTTGTTAATAATGAGAGAACTTTCTATAAATTTTCCGAATTTTTCTGCTTCATCCAGTTTGTTAAAAAGAATTATTACATGAACCTCTTCAATAGTCTGTACTTCTATTCCAGGAACTATTTTAATATCAGTATTACTAAAATAATTAATAAATGGCCTGATATTTCTAGTAGAGTTGTGATCTGTAATAGCTAACCAATTAATATTGCTTTTTAGCAACAACTCTTTGTATAGATCTGAAGACATTGAGATATCAGCGCATGGAGATAATACTGTATGATTATGAAATGAACAATTAAATAGAGCCATTATCTTTTAAAATTTTGTATATTTTTCCAGTTATTTCAAAACCAGATAATTCGGTTTTTAAAAGATTAATTCTCATATCCTTAGCTCTTTCTAATGTTTCTGGCAAGTAATTAAGATTTTCAGGAATAAGAATCGCTTTTGCCCCTATAACTTCTGCTACTGCTATTATATTTTGGTGAGTTTGATGGGTTATCCATATGCAATTTTCTTTACCATTTCTCATTACTTCAGATAATAGATCGCCGATAACTCCAGCATTTATTTTAACTTTTAAATTACCTTCATTTACTAATTCCAAGTTAAACTCAGAAATAATGTCTTCTAATATCAATGTTATCCCCCCTGATCATTTAAATAAAATAACATTTCAAGTTTTACCCCTTTATTCAGACTCGATATCAAGGTCATCCTGTCAGAAAATCTTTTCATATTTGGTAATCCCATGCCAGCTCCAAATCCTTTTTCTCTTACGTTTTCTGGTGCCGTTGAATAACCTTCAGTCAATGCAGTTTCAATATCTTCTATTCCTTTACCCCTATCTTCTATAAAAACCTTTATATGGTCTTCATTTATCCAGCAATAAATACATCCTTCAGAGTTAGAATGTATTACTATATTTGCCTCGCCCTCATATGTTGAAATAGATATTTTTCTAACTAAATCTTGTTTTATACCTTTTTCAATCAAAAATTTTTTCAATTTTGTAGCACCTAATCCGACCATTTCAACAGATTTATAGTTAACTTTGAATTTAAAATCAGAATTTTCTCTATTTACTTCTTCACCTGTAATAGAAGAAACAAATTGTTTATTCAAAGTTTTATACCTTCGGTCATCATGAACATATATATATCCAAGTTTCTTGAACATCCACTCTAAAATATCCAACTTGGTTACTACCCCAACCACTTTACCCGAATCATTACAAACTGGGTATCTACCAAATTTTTTTGAATCATTTAATTCCAAAAACTTCATTATAGTGTCAGTGTTAGAGAGGTAAACAACATCTTTTGTCATCCATTTATCAACACGATCGTTTAGATCCCCACTTTCAAAAACTTTGATTATATCTTCAATGGAAAGTATACCAGCTAACTTTAAATTTCGCTTAATTACAGGCATGCCAGAAATACCCTTTATTCTCATAACTTCCTTAGCATATTTAATTTTGGTTTCTTCAGTAACTACTATGGGAGGAGAACTCATAATATTTTCTATTGAAGTATTAGAGAAAACTTTTGATAAGATATTCACAAGCTTATCTACATCATTATGAGGGCTGATCATTTCAATGCCTCATCTGTTCCCATAGAGTCTTTAAGACCATTATTATAAAGAACTGCACAAGCTACATACATAGACAAATTTGATTTTAATATTGTAATATCAAGATCTTTAGCAATTTTAATAATATTTTCTTTTATTTCTTTACCTCTAACAAATATTATTCCTTTTGCTCCTATTACAGCTGCTGTAGTAATTGTTTGAGGGCTAGTTAATCCTGTTATAAGGAACATATTCTCTTTTGAAAAAGCAAGAAAATCTGACATTAAGTCAGAAGCCCCAGCGTATTCTATGTCAAATTCATTTATATTATCAGATTTGGTAATTACTTTGGATTTTGTTAGTTCTATAAGTTTGTCTAAATTCATGTTTCACCCCTTAATCTAATATATTTCCTTTGTAATCGTTTTTAATGAAAGATTCATAAGTCCAAGGGCATTTTTCTTTAAAAACCTCGGCAATTGCTTTGGCGTATTCCTGAATTTCCCATTGTGCATGTGAATCAGCCCTTAAATCAAGAAAATGCATTATAGCCCTTGCATTTGTAGTAAGATAAAATTCAGTATACTGACCAACAGGCAATACAGTTCTTGCCATTTCTCTCGCAACTCCCATATCCAGTAATTCTTTGTACACTGAATAAGTTTCATCGTAAATCTTTTCAATTTTATTTATGGCTTTTTGAGTTAGTTCTTTATCATCGGTTTTAAAACTTCCCTGTTTATTTTTTGTGTCCTGTATTCTAATATGATCTGGAAGATAAAATTCATCTGCTTGCTTGCTGGTATATCTTCTACTTATTTCATTTGGAGACATTCCTATTCTATGTCTAAACCATTGTCTGACAACAAAAATAGGGGCTTTGACATGGAAAGTAAAAGAAATATGTTCAAAAGGTGAAAAATGTCCATGTTTTAAAAGATAATTGATCAACTTTTTATCTTTTTCTTCGGTAGATAGTTCTTTTCCATATGAAACTCTTGCAGCTCTAACGGCAGATCTATCATCTCCCATACAATCTACAAGATGTACAAAACCTTTATCTAAAACATTAATTTTCATGTTCTTCATCAGAGATTTCAGTCCTTTCTTTTGGTGATTTTTTTATCAATAAATAGTATGTAAAGAAAAAAACAAATGAAAAAAATAAAAAATAAGGTAATATGTTGATTAAAAAATTTTCAACCATAAAATCAAAATTTATTTTTTTTAACAACAATTGAGCTTCCTTGTTGTCTTTATTAAAATGTAATGATTTTTGAAGTAATATTCTTACCATATTCAAATTTTTCTTTTTATCCTCTTCATAATAAGAATTGGCCAATTTAAAAAGAGAGTTTGGATTTTGTGGGTCATAATCTAAAGAAGTCTTATAATATAATATTTTTTGCGAATTGGTATTTGATATGTCTCCCATTAATTCATAAGAAGAAGAAAGGACATACTTATTATTTGATTGTTCTATTACATTTTCCAGAATTTTAATAGATTGAGAGTTGTTTTCTAACTTGTGAAATCCTTTTGCAAAAATCAACATAGTTCTATCATTCTTTTCTATGAAGTTTGTGTAAATTTCGTATAGGTTTTTTAAATCTTCATAGCGTTGAGATTCGAAGGATATAGTTGTCAGAAGCTCTATTATAGATTTATTTTCAGGAAAATTTTTGTATATATTGTTTAATTTTGTAAAAGATTCTCCAGGTTCGGCTATATATTTTGAATACCATTTTATGTAAGAAAAATAATATGCCGATAAAGGGTTTAATCCTATATTTTCTTCAATTTTTTTTGTTTTTTCTATTATAGTTTGTTCCAAAGAAAGGCTTCTTTCTTTTTCCCAAATTCTAAAAGAGAAAGTAGTGAAAAGAGAGTTTAAAATAACCGAGTTATCATAATTGTTCAAGGCATTTCTCAACCTATTTTGTATAAAACTATAGTTATAAGGCATACTTTCAGAAAGAATATTTAAAGCTATAGAATCATCTGAACTCAAACTTTCCATATTTTCTGACCTTAACATATTAGCAGTATTTTTATAGGCTTGATTCCCCGTTTCTATGTATTTCAAATACAATCCCAGGGCATTTAAGTTTTTATCTGATTTTCTTATTAGCTCATCAGGTTCAAAAGAATAAACATAATTATCCAATTTTGTAGAAAATAAGCTGACCGACATTAAAAGAATAATAAAAAAAATAAAAATATGTTTTAGTTCATTCATTTTCCTCATTATAACCTCTCATAATAATTTTGTCTTCATGTAAAACAAATCTGACTTTTGTTATCTCTTTGTTTGGGAAAAACTTTTTCTTATGTATCATTATTTCTGCACCAGGATATATGACTTCTTTTGCTATGATTTCTCCACCTTCTTTAGAATTATCAATAGATTTTTGAAGTCTTTCTAAATGTATTTCATTTTTTGATAAATTGCTTTTTAATTCTTTAGCAGTTTGTACAGTTTTTCTATATTGTTCAACCTTATCTTCTGTAAGCTTATTTTCTTTTTTCAATTTCATCAAACCCTTTAAGATAATTGATAACTTTTTTAGATTTTGAACATCTAAGGCTATTTGACTTTCCAATACCGTCATTTCTTCATTTAAAGTTGGAGGGACCCCTACCTCACAGCTTGTTTTTACACTCATTCTACTCCCAATATAGGGGGCAGAAATTAAATTTCCTGCCATTAATGTTCCTCCAGATATTCTGCCATTCTTATCAATTATTTCTATTTTTTCTCCAGCTTTTATCAGGGAATTTATTGAAGACTGATTGATTATAACATCTTTTTCAACCTCAATATCTGCATTTTCCACATAGTTAGTTTCCAAGTATTCAGCTTTTATAATACCTTTGTTTCCACCCTTTATGCCATTTACTTTTATAGTTCCTCCAGATATTAATGTTGCGGCTTCTACTACTCCATCTATTATAATATCTTCTTCAGCTTCTACAATAAATCCTGGCTTAACATTTCCTTTTATTATAACTTTTCCTGGAAACCTAACGTTCCCAGTTGAATAGTCAACATCGCCTTTTATTGTGTGTACTTTAGACACATCTATATAAAAAGTATTTTGATTTTCTTTTTTAAAAATCAACTCACCTGGAATTGATGAATATATCTTTCCATTTTCTACCCTTGTGTTTTTACCAGTTACAACTTTTGGGTCTTCGCCTTTAAGTCCTTCTATCTCGTTACCATAAACATCTTTACCAGGTTCTCCCTTTTTTGCAGGAATAATTTCCGCAATTAACTCTCCTTCTTCCAAAGAAATTATGTTTGACCTTTCTCTCATGTTCATATATCTTTCAGATGATAAATTTTTTTTCTTTTTAACATGTAATTGCAATCTTCCTTTTTCACCATTCTTTGGACCCACTCCATAAGCCACAGAATATTCCTTTTCATAAATGGGATTGTTAACTATGCTATTAATAACATCTTCTTGAATTCCATATACAATTTCGTTGCTATGTAAAACTGAGTGTATTTCTTCTTTATTTGGTTTTGCCCCATCATCAGTTAAGATTATGTTCGCAACCATATTATCCCCTGAAACCTTAATTTTGTATTTAGCCATAAATAAACCTCCAGATTAAACTAAAGTTTTTGAAAGTATTTGCATATTTCCCCCATCAATATCTATCCATTCAATACTATCAAAAACACTTTTTATAATGAAAACTCCTAAGCCACTATCTTGATAATCTTCTAAATCTCTATGTTTTATATTATCAACATTTATCTTTGGACCTTCATCTTTAATAGAAACTGTTAATTTATTTTTTTCTAAATTTATCTCAAGATAAATGTTGTTTTTTTCTTCAAAATTGTAAGTATGTTCTATAATGTTTGCGATAGCTTCATTAATAGCCAATTCAATCATAAAAATTTCTTCTGAATTGTCATAATTGTTTAACTTTAAAAATTCTTTTAATGTGGATCTAACCAAGCGTATATATTTTTTATCAGATAATATTCCCAAAGTAATTTTTTGCATTAATCACCATCACCAAATTAAGAATTTTGCCTTCCATCTATTTATTTTAACACGGCCTGATTCGAGATTAAAATCTTCTGCGATATTCTTCTTCATCAAAATCATTACAGGTTTTAAAGTTTTTATAACCTCTAATCCTCCATGATAAATGTATTTTGGAGCTAAGTCTTCAGGTATTTTCAAAATCTCTTTTTTATAAAGCGAAAAAACTATTTTAGCGTCATTCTCACCAATAATATTTGTTAACTCATTAAAATTTTTATTTCTTGAAATTTCTTCTAATTCTTTTGCTTCATTTAATGAATATGAACAACCACAATATTTTTGTCTATAAATATCATATGTTCTACAAATTTCTGATGCCCTTTTTACTCCATTGTTTGATCTAAAATTAACGTATAAAAATTTTATACCATAATAATCTGCAAAATAATCTCCCCATTTTTTTATGGTAGAATGTGATTTTCTTGGAGAAGCTAATAAAGTTGTTGAATAAAAATCAAAGTTTAATTCTTTTGCTTTTTTTGCTGATTCTTCTAATCTAAATTTTATACATTCTTCACATCTATTATTCAAATTGTTTTTTATTTTAGAATAAAAAATTTTTGGGTCATAATTATCATCAACAATTTCAAAGCCCCATTTATTTGATAATTTAATTAACTCTTTTTTCCTTTTATTATATTCTTTTTCTGGATATATATTTGGGTTGTAAAAAAAAGTTTTTGGTTGGTACCCCTGAGTTAATAACCTTTCAAAAGAAATAGTTAAATCAGGTGCGCAACAAACATGAAGAAAAATTTTCAAAAATCTATCATTCCTTCCAAATTACTCAAAATTGTTCTTTTTAGTCCAATATTGTACAAATCTTCAAAATTTTCTATCTTTTTATATAATCTGTAGTTAACAATTTTTTCAGCAGTTGTTTTTCCTATACCGGGAAGACTTTCAAGTTCAGATATTGTTGCTTTATTTACATTAATTTTTTCATCATTTAATTTAATTATTTTTTCACTCACATAAATATAGTTTTTAATTTTATTGTAGGTAGCTTTCCCTATACCACTTACTTTCATTACGTCTTCTTTTTTGGTGAAATTATATTTATTTCTGTAATCAATTATATTCTTTGCTTTGGCTTCACCAATACCAGGAATATTGACCAAATCATAAACTGTACAATTAATTAAATCAACTTTAACAATAGAAGATTCAAAAACAAGATTGTTCTTTTCTTTTATTGTGAATCCTATTGCAAAAACAACTATAATAAATAACAATGAAAAAAGCATTTTTAGTTTCATTTTTTAACCCTCATCAGAATAAAAAGTTATTGATTTTAAAAATCTATCTTTTATACTTAACCCTGTTAAATTTTGGAATCTATTTTCATCCATATTTTTGAGATAATCAAGAGCTTCAGAATATTCTTCAAAAATCCCAGCCATTATAGCAAAATATTCATTATTACTCTGTGTATAGGAATTTAAAATGTAAACAGGTAGTCCTGATTTTCTCAAAGTATTAGCCGGAAGATAAGCTGGAGCTTGGTCAAAATAAAGATACAACTGAACAGCATACATTTTTTGTTCTTCTTCATTTTTGTAGTCTTCTCTATAGAGATAATATTTATCATTGTTTATAAAAATATAGTATAAAATATCTTCTTCATAAGCCTCTACAGCATTTTCTAATAATTCTTGCCTTGTTTCAAAAACTTTCACAGCGCCTCTATTGTTTTGATATAAAGTATTAGTGGATCTTTGAAGTAAACTATAATAATTAAGTTCTTGCAATTCTATATTAGACGTATTAGGCTTAATTTCAAGTTTAGGTAGTTTAATTTCAACTGTTTCTGTAATTGCCTCAGTTGAATTTTCTTTGGGAGAAGTTTTTAAATCATTTATGCTAATTTCTAAGTTGTTCATCTGTTGCTTCAAGTATATAGAATAAGAGGTTAAAAGAAAGGCTATAAATGGTAGTATAAAGACAAATATTACTACGACCATAAAACCTTTATTAGATTTTTCATTCAAAACAATTCACCTCTTAAAAATATCAAGAATTCTTCCAAATGATTTTTGAGTTCTTGATATGTTATTGTTATTTGTTTGCACTTGCCTTTTTCTATGATAATATCTTTTGTAGATTTTGTGTTGTTTATAACATCAACTTGTTTTATCAAATTTGTTAGATTAAAACCCAAATAATTCAAAAAAGATAAAAATTGTTCTACTTTTTCTATAGAAATAAATCCATTTAAATAGCTTATGAACAAGATAAATAAAAATATAAATCCGTCTATTTCAACTATATCATTTTTAAATAAAATATTTTTTCTAAAAATTTTGCTTTTTATTCTATCTCCTGGAAAATATCCATAAGAGGATAAAAGAGATATAGAAAAACTTAGACCATTATTTATAAAATCAAAAAAGTCCAAATCATTATTTCTTTTAACATAATTCTTGGTAAGATCTGAATATTTACTTTCATTTATATACCCTAAAAAAAATGGGTATATAAATGTTTTTTTATCAGTTAATTTAGGATTTTCTGTTATCAAAAGAGGATCGATATAAAGAAAATCTGGATATCCATCTACTTGTAAAAAATCTTCTTGAAAATTCATGTTTAAGTTAAATGAACCTTTTAAGGGTGGAACTATCATTGTTTTTAAATTGGTTGGTATAAAAATCAACAAGTTTTTGTTAAAGCCTACAGAATTATATGTATAACCAGCTAAACTCAAAACTTCATTTCCACCAAAACAAATTAAATTTGAAATATTGTCTTTATTGATTTTATCTGATAAATCTAAAAATTTATCCAATGATTTTGCATCTTTTCCTGAACGAATGAATTTTTGATTTTTAATTTTAAAAACATCTCTAAGATTGGATTCAAATACCATCAAAGATGAATAATAGTCTTGATACTTATTTAAAATTTTTTTGGATATGTTATCTTCAATAAAAATATTGATTTCTTTTTCAAAAGAAGTAGAATATAAATAATTTTTCAAAATATCACCTTACTCAAAAGTTGAAATAAAATTTGAAACTGTTTCGTTATTTCTTTCATTTGTACCATTTTCATATATAATTAATTTTTTGTATGTAGTTGAAGATAACATTTTACCTATTTCAACTAAATCAGAATTTGATAAGTTCAATTTCGCTTCAGAACTAACAGTATCAAGGTTGTTTCCCAAGGTAATTATCAAGAAATCAGGTTCAAAGTTATCTATTTCTAATATGGCTTTTTCTAAAACTCTTTTAAAAGTTCTTCCATCTGATCCTCTGTCAATCGGGAAATTAATGTTATAACTTCTTCCTTCCTCTTCACCGATTTCCCATTCAAAACCACAGGTATAAGGGAAATTATCTACAGGATTAATATGTATACTAATAGTTAAAACATTACTGTCATTGTAAAAAATTTCCTGTGTCCCATTTGCATGGTTTAAATTCAAATTTAAAATGGCAATGAAACCATTTGTTTTAGATTGTATATATCTTGCTGCAAGTGCAGCATTATTTAAATAACACCCTCCGCCAGCAATACTTATACCTGCATGTATTCCTCCAGGTCTTGTTAAAGAAAATACTGATGTTTCTGGATATTTCAACAACAAATCTGCTCCAGTTAAGGCATTTTTAACTGAAATCCAAGCCATTTCAAAAGTATTAGACATTATAGGAGTTTGATTATCATAAACACGGTCATATCCAAAAACTTTCGGGAAATACTCTTCTCCACTGCTCAGGGATTTTGATTTGTTTTTTAGCCAAAAAATATAATCAGCCTCGTGAACTAAATACAAATAAGATCTTGGGAAATCTTTAGGCTTGATAAAATTTTCTTTATAACCAATAGAAAGAGTGCTGATCAAATTTTCGATACATTCAGATGTATCGTGATGATCTACAAATTTGTTATTTTCTATTTTGCTTTTTGGTGTATAAAAAACATGTCGAGGATCATAAATTATTTTCATAAATTATCCTCCATAGAGCTGATTTTATCAACCCTTCTTTTATGTCTTCCCCCTTCAAATTCAGTTTCCAAAAATTTATCTACCGTCCATTCAGCAAGATCTGGACCAGTTAGCCTTCCAGCCATAACTAAAACATTTGCGTTATTATGTTTTCTGGCATATTCTGCCATAGTTGGATATAGGCATAATGCCCCTCTAATGCCTTTTACTTTATTAACAGCTATTGACATTCCAAGCCCAGTGCCACACATAGCTATCCCAATATCAGATTCTTTACTTGATACATGTTCACCCAGTTTTTTTGCATAATCTGGATAATCTGTACTTTCTTTATTATACGTTCCAAGATCAATTACTTCTACATCTTTTTTGTTTTCTAAATATTTTCTTAAATGTTCTTTCAATTCAAAAGATGCATGATCTGAAGCTAAAGAAATTTTCATATAATCCCCCTTTTTAAAATTAAGAAATATTCATTAATTTTGATAAACCTACCATTTCAAAAAGTTCTTTAATCTTCTTATCGATATTTATAATGGTTAAAGAGCCACTCTTGTTTTGTAAATCTTTATGAATAGATATTAAAGCTCCAATACCTGCAGAATCAAGATAACTAACTTCTTTGAAATCCATCACTATGTTGCTGTTATTCATTTTTTTAACTTCTTCTTTAAGTTTTTTAGAATTATTTAGATCAATTTCGCCCTTGATCTTCAAAATATTATTTTTTTTGTCCAATAGTATTTCCATATTTTCCTCCTCACATGGTTCTTATTAATCCAACCATTTTTCCTTGTATTTTCAAAATTTTTGGATCAACTTCTATAATTTCCATTTCAGAATTTTCTGGTACAAGATGAATTAACCTATCACTTATTTTCTTAAAAGTTTTCAATGTTGCGTAGTTATTTTCAAGCAAAGCAACTATAATATCTCCATCATCAGCATAATTTTGTTTTTTAATAATGACATGATCACCTGACTTAATGTGAGCTTCAATCATAGAATTTCCTTCAACAATTAAAGCGAAATATTCATTGTTTTTCGGAAAATAGTTTACTGGTAAAGTTACCCTATCTCTTATTTCCTCAACTGCTTCTATAGCAGCCCCAGCTGCTATTTTGCCAATTACTGGAACTAAGGTTTCCCTGGTAAAAATTTCTCCTGATTTTTCCGTTAATCTTATTCCTCTTGACACTCCCTTTCTTTCGATATAGCCTTTTTCTTCAAGCGTAATTAAATGTTTGTGAGCTGCTCTGGGACTTTTAAAACCAAAATGTTTCATGATATCTCTTACACTTGGAGCATAACTATTTTTCTCCATATATTCCTTTAAATACTGTAAAATTTGGGATTGCCTACTTGTCAATTCCTTCATTTTCTATCCCCCTTAAATATTTTCATCATCTTCATCTACTTTTACAACTATCATGCCGACAACCTCATCGTCGGGAGATAGCCTAACAGTTATCACACCTTGAGTTACCCTATTCAAAACGCTAATGTTATCTATGGTAGTTCTAATAGCTTTACCATTTTTTGTGAAAATCAATATATCTGAGCCATCATTAATTGATAAAGCTGATACGATTGTACCTATTTTTGTAATGTCCCTAACAGTCTTAATTCCAATGCCGCCTCTATTTTGCCTTCTATAGGAAGAAAATTTTGTTCTCTTCCCATAACCTTTTGAAGTTATGATCATTAGTTTTTTATCATGCTCTACTAAAACTGCGTTTACTACTTCGTCATTCTTTCTCAACTTTATAGAATTAACCCCAGAGGCTCCTCTACCCATATTTCTAACATCTTTAGAACTAAATCTAAGAGACATCCCATTTTTTGTCACTAACAAGACATCATCATCAAGACTGTTCATAACTAAAGCATCAACAACCATATCATCATCTCTTAAATTTATAGCTCTTATGCCTTTTGTCCTTGCATTTGCAAATTCAGATAAAGATGTTTTTTTAACTTTTCCTTTTTTTGTAAAAATCATGATATCTTTTTCATAATCACCTTTAAGAGAAACAGTGGTAATTGCCTTAATACTTTCGTCTTCTGTCAAGTCAAGATAATTTGCAATGTGTTTACCTTTTGTAGTTTTTTGAGACATATCTATTTCATATGCAGGTAGTTGATAAGCCTTACCAGCAGAGGTGATGATCATTAATTTAGATAATCTGTTGGTGTACAATATTTCCAACACACTGTCATTATCAGAGATTTTTAATCCTTTAACCCCTTTACCTCCTCTTCCTTGAGCTTTATATTGAGAAGAAGGAATGGCTTTTATATATCCCCACTTTGTCAAAACTATTATAATGTCTTCATCTTCAATTAATTCTTCATATTTTTTCAAATCTGATTTATATTTAAGTATTTTTGTTCTTCTGTCATCGCCAAATTTATTTTTTATTTCGTCTAATTCTTCTTTTATAATATCATTTAACACATTTTGGTTTTGAAGAATTGTATTACAATAACTGATTTTTTCTGTTAATTGTTTTAATTCAGAAGTTAGCTTGTTGATTTCTAATTTAGAAAGACTAATTAACCTCATTTCAGATATAGCTTTAGCTTGCTCTTCGGATACGTCTATTGTAGCCTGAAGGTTTGCCAAGGCATCTTCAACTCCATCAGAATTTCTTATTATTTCTATTACTGTATCAATTCCATCAACTGCTTTAATTAAACCTTCTACAATATGAGCTCTTTTTTTTGCTTTTTGTAAATCGTATTCAGTTCTCTTTGTTATAACATCGACTCTATGTTCTAAGAATGCTTGGATTAGACCTTTAAGGTTCATCAAAGAAGGTTTACCTTTGTTGATAACATTCATTTGAACTGAAAAAGATGATTGTAATGATGTATGCTTTAGAAGATCGTTAATCAATCTTTTAATATTTGCATTTTTTTTGAGTTCTATAACTAACCTCATACCTCTTTTATCAGTTTCGTCTCGAACATCTTTTATACCAGAATCTTTTTTGTTTTCTTTCTTTCTAACGGCATAGGCAACTATTTGGTCTATAATGTCAACCTTTGAAACAGCATAAGGTATTTCAGAAACAATAATAGAAGAACCATTATTATCTTCAACAATTTCGTATTTTGATCTGATAGTGACTTTTCCCCTACCAGTTTCATACATATCTTGAATGTTTTCGCCATCAACAATTATTCCACCAGTGGGGAAGTCAGGGCCCTTAATGAACTCCATTAATTCTTCAGCTTCTGCTTCTGGATGGTCTATAAAATGTTTTATTCCATCGACAAGTTCAGTTAGATTATGAGGTGGAATACTTGTTGCCATACCAACAGCAATACCTGAAACTCCATTCATAAGTAATGCGGGCATTCTTGTAGGTAGAACAACAGGTTCTTTCAAAGAACCATCAAAATTGTCTATGTAATCAACTGTGTTTTTATCTATATCTTTGAGCATGAATTCAGATTCTTCGAACATTCTTGCTTCTGTATATCTCATTGCAGCAGCGGGATCTTTGTCTATGGAACCAAAGTTACCTTGCCCATTTACAAGCATGTATCTCATTGAAAAAGGTTGAGCCATTCTAACTAAAGCATCATATATTGAAGAGTCTCCATGAGGATGATATTTACCCATAACTTCTCCAACAATACGAGCAGATTTTTTATAACTTGATGTATGCTTCAATCCTAATTCATTCATTGAGTACAAAATTCTTCTTTGAACAGGTTTTAGTCCATCTCTAACATCTGGAATTGCCCTACTAACTATTACTGAAAGTGAATAAAGAAGATATGAAGTTCTAAGTTCATCAACAAATCTTTGATCTTCGTGTCCACCGTGTATTATTTTATCGTTGTTTTCTTCGCTCACAAAAATACCTCCAATTAAGAAACTCTTAGTCCAGGTTCAATATCTCTATCAACTGTCAATACAGTTAATTCTTCCTCATTTTTAGCAGCTAAAAGCATACCTTGAGATTCAATCCCCATAAGTTTAGCTGGTTTTAAATTTGCTACAATAATTATTTTTTTACCAACTAAATCTTCTGGTGAGTAATATTTTTTAATACCAGCTACTATCTGTCTTTTCCCTAATTCTCCAACGTCTAATTTTAATTTTAAAAGTTTATTTGATTTAACAATATCTTCTGCCTCTTCAATTTTTGCTACTCTTAAATCCACCTTTTTAAAATCAGGAAATTCTATTAATTCAACTACATTGTCTTCTGGCAATTTTTTCTCCTCCTCTTTATTCATAACAATCACTTTTTCCCATTTTTTTGTATCAATTCTTTGAAAAACTGGTTCTCCAATAGTTGTCTTTTGATTTGATTTTAATTTATTTAACCCTAAATTTTTTTCATTTATATGATTTTGCGAATATCCCAATTTTTCAATTATTTTTACAGAACTTTCGGGCATAATAGGATAAATCATAATAGCAATATTTCTAATCGAATCCAAAAGGTTGTACAAGACTGTAGAAAGCCTATCTTTTTTAGATTCATCATTACCTAAAATCCATGGTTCAGTTATGTCGATATATTTATTGGAAAATCTAACAATTTCCCATAACTTTTCCAAAGCTTGCGTGAATTTTAGATCATCCATGTTATCAAAAAATTCTTTAATATTTGTTTCTATTAGAGAATAAAGTTGTTGGTCTACATCCTCTGATTTTCCTTTAGGTTGAATAACACCATCAAAATATTTAGAAAGCATTGAAAGAGTTCTATGAACTAAATTTGAAAGATCGTTGGCTAAATCAGAGTTGTATCTTGTTATGAGGTTATCCTCGGAAAAATCTCCATCTCTACCAAAATTAATATCTCTCATTAAATAGTATCTCACTGCATCTTTAGAATAAGCATTCATAAGTAATCTTGGATCAATGGCATTACCTAAAGATTTTGATATTTTCTGCCCATTAACCGTTAACCATCCATGGGCAAAAACCTTTTTTGGTAATTCTATGCCTATTGACATCAACATTGCAGGCCAAATTATTGAATGGAACCTATTGATTTCTTTGCCTATCAAATGCAAGTCAGCTGGCCAATATTTTTCAAAATTTTCACTATTATGAATGTAACCCAAAGCACTTATATAATTTATCAGTGCATCAACCCAAACGTAAACTATATGTTCGGGATCATCAGATAAAGGTACTCCCCAATCAAATGTCGTTCTAGTTATGGAAAGATCTTTTAATCCGGATTTTAATATTTGGTACATTTCATTTCTTCTGAAATCTGGTTGCATAAATTCAGGATTTTCCTCATATAATTTTAAAAGGGCATCGTTGTATTTTGAAAGTTTGAAAAAATAATTTTCTTCTTCAACCCATTTTAACTCTCTGCCACACTCTGGACATACTTTTTTTCCACCTTTTTCTTCAATTTCTTCATCAGAAAAAAAAGATTCATCTGGAATGCAGTACCAACCTTCATATTTCCCCTTATAAATATCGCCATTATTTTTCATTTTTAGAACAACTGATTGAACGGTTTTTTCATGTTCTTCATCTGTAGTTCTTACAAAATAATCGTGAGTTAAACCCATATCTTCCCAAAGCGTTTTAAATTTATTTGAAAGATCATCAACTAATTCTTTTGGAGTGATGCCTTTTTCTTTAGCAGATTGCATGATTTTTTGACCATGTTCATCAGTACCAGTCAAAAAGAACACGTCAAAATTTCTCATTCTCTTGTATCTCGCTACAATATCAGCAACTATTGTTGTATATGCAGAACCTATATGAGGTTCTGAGTTTACATAATATATTGGCGTTGTTACATAATACTTTTCCATTAGAGCACCTCCATTATCTTTTCAAGTGATATTATACCATAAATCAAGGTATTCAAAAATGTACTTAATCATCTTTTAATGCTTTTATCATAGATAATTGAATAAAAACATAATTATTCATGTTTATATATATATTTTAATATATTTTTTAATTATTTAAACTTCTATATGATATAATTATTTGATAAATAAAAAATGGAGGTTATACAATGAAGTTCTCGAGATTATATGCACCTACATTAAAAGAAACCCCTGCTGATTCTGATATAAAAAGTCAAGAACTTTTGATTAGGGGTGGGTTTATAAGGAAAGCCGCGTCAGGAATTTATTCTTATTTACCACTTGGTTGGAAAGTTGTGAGAAATATAGAGAAAATAGTTAGAGAAGAAATGGAAAAAATAGAAGCTCAAGAGATTCTACTTCCTGTTATTCAATCTTCTGATATATGGAAAGAATCAGAAAGATGGTTTGATTACGGACCTGAAATGATGAAGTTTGAAGATAGGCATGGCAGAGAATTTGCATTAGGTCCTACACATGAAGAAATGATAACTTCAACTATAAAAAATGAACTTAATTCATATAAACAACTTCCGATGAATCTCTATCAGATAACAACTAAGTATAGAGACGAAATAAGGCCAAGATTTGGAGTGTTAAGAGCAAGAGAATTTATAATGAAGGATGGTTACAGCTTTCATAAAACTGATGAAAGTTTAAATGAAACTTATCAGGACTACTATAAAGCATATGAAAAAATATTAGAAAGAATGAATGCAAAATATGTTGTAGTTGAAGCAGATAATGGCACTATGGGTGGAAACGAATCACATGAATTTCAAATTTTAGCTGAAAACGGGGAATCTATTATAGTTTATTGTGAAGAATGTGGATATTCTGCTACTATAGAAAAAGCAACATCTAATGAAGTTTTTTATTATGAAGAAGAGGAATTAAAAGACAAAGAAATAGTAAGTACACCAAACGTTAAAACTATAGACGAAGTATCAGAATTTTTAAATTTACCAAAAGAGAAAATTGTAAAATCAATACTGTTAAGAGGAAGAGATAAAGATATATTGGCTTTAATAAGAGGAGATCAAACAATCAACATTTCAAAATTAAGAAATCTTATAGGAGATCAAACTATTCAAATGTTTGAACCAGAAGAAGTAAAAAAAGAATATGGAATTGAAACGGGATTTATTGGTCCAATTGATATAAAAGATGTTTATATAATTGCTGATCAATCATTGAAAGGTATTAAAAATTTTGTTGTAGGGTCTATGAAAAAAGATTTTCATATAATTAATGCGAACGTAGATAGAGATTTTAAAGTAGAAGAATTCGCTGATATAAGAGAAGTAAAATCAGGGGAAAAGTGCCCCAACTGTAGTTCAAAAATAAATTTTAAAAAAGGTATAGAAGTTGGGCAAGTGTTCAAATTGGGGACAAAATATTCCGAAAAGTTAAATGCGACATTTACAGACCAAGATGGCAAAAACAAACCTTTCAAAATGGGTTGTTATGGTTGGGGTATTTCAAGAACTCTCGGAGCTATTGTTGAACAATTTCATGATGAAAACGGTATGATTTGGCCTTTAAGTTTAGCACCTTTCCAAATAGAAATCATACAAATCACTGACAAAGATAAAGAAATAGTAGAATCATCAAATGAAATTTACGAAATGCTTAAAGAAAATTACGATGTGGTATTAGATGATAGAAAAGTTTCTGCAGGATTTAAGTTTAAAGATAGTGATCTCATAGGGGTTCCATTAAAAGTTGTAATAGGGAAAACACTTAAAGAAGGGAAAATAGAATTAAAACTACGTGGCCAAAAAAATGGCGAGCTTGTAAGTATAGAAAAAAAGATATTAGAAGAGAAAATTAAAGAAAAATTAGAAGAATACAATAATTACATAAAAGATTTTGGTAAATAATAAAAAGTAGTATGCTCCTTGACAGAATAAAACAAGCATGATATAATAACTTCAGTCATAAATATTGACGGAGAGGTGGCCGAGCGGCCTAAGGCGCTTGCCTGCTAAGCAAGTGTAGGGTTTTTTCCCTACCGAGGGTTCGAATCCCTCCCTCTCCGCCATTTTTTTTATCAATTTTTAGATGAGTACCCGTGGCTCAAATGGATAGAGCGTTGGACTGCGGATCCGAAGATTACCGGTTCGAATCCGGTCGGGTACGCCAATAAAGGAGACAGAGTTGTTAACTTTGTCTCCTTTATTAGATTATATCTATTAATTACTATCTTAAATACATTAAATATAAAACAAATAATATAGCAAGAATCCATGTAAACCAATGAATATTTTTGCCTTTTCCTCCAAAGAATTTTATTACAGGATAAGCGATCATACCAAGTGTAATACCAGTGGCTATTGAATAAGTAAAAGGCATCATGATAAGAGTTATAAAAGCTGGTAGGCCTTCTGTTGAATCATCCCAATCGATTTCCTTTAAACCTTTCATCATCAAAGATCCAACAAAAATCAATGCTGGAGCCGTTGCTGCAGATGGAATGGAAGATGCTAACGGAGAAAAGAAAAGCATCGAAAGCATCAAGATTGAAGTAACCACTGAAGCTAAGCCAGTTCTGGCACCTTGGGCTATACCAGCACCAGATTCAACATATGAAGTAACCGTAGAAGTCCCGAAAATAGAACCAACCACAGTACCAGTTGCATCTGCCATATAAGCTTTTTTAGATCTTGGTAAACTACCATCTTTTCTTGCAAATCCTGCAGACTGAGCTAAACCCATTAAGGTTCCAGTGGTGTCAAAAAAATCGACAAAAAAGAAAGTTAATACTATTATCCAAAATGTAGGTTCTAATAAATTGTCCAAGCTTAGTTGTAATTTTCCAAAAGTTGGAGCCACATCAGGTATTTTGCCAACTATACCATGAAATTCTGTTACTCCTACAAAACTTCCAAATAGTGTTGATGAGACAATACCTATTAAGACGGATCCAGGTACTTTAAGAGTGTATAAAATAGCGATAATAAATAATCCAATAATAGTTGTCAAAGCTTCTGGAGAGGTTATATTACCCAAAGCTATAAAAGTAGCGTCATCAGCGACTATTATTCCAGAACCTTTTAATCCTATAAAAGATATAAATAAACCTATACCTGCGCCAGTAGCTATTTTTATAGTTTTTGGGATGGCATTACCAATAAAAGTCCTTACCCCAGTTAACGTGATAATGATAAATATTACACCTTCAACAAAAACAGCGCCAAGAGCAGTTCTCCAATCTACTCCCATATTTAAAACAACTGTATACGTAAAATATGCATTCAGCCCCATTCCAGGTGCTAAAGCAAACGGGTAATTGGCAAATAATCCCATTAATAGGGTTGCTGTTGCCCCCCCTAAAATTGTAGCAACCATTATAGCGCCAAAGAATTGTTCGTACAGTAAAGGGTTAGTTGCAGTTCCAGGAATAGCATCAACTAAAATTGAAGGGTTAACGAAAATAATGTAAGCCATGGTTAGAAAAGTTGCAATACCTCCATATATTTCTTTTCTAACAGAACTTCCAGATTTAGAAATCCCAAAAAACTTGTCCAACTTAAAGACCTCCTTAAGATGATGAAAAATAAAAATAGAAAACCCTTCTCCTATTAAAATAAGGAGAAGGGCTAATTTATTTAAAAATACTCTTCTCCTATAGTCAGATAATTTACGGTTATCTGGTAGAAACTCTCGATCCATATTATCGAGATTATATAGGATTCGTAGAAATAATATTTAATTTTTTACATAAATATTCTAACAGAAAATAAAAATATTATTTTTAAAATAAAGAACTTAAAAAATTTCAAGTATGTTAAGATGCAATCAGCAAATTAGTATTAAGCGTTAATAACCATATTTAATTATCTTTATAATACTTTCACTATATTTTTATAAAAAAGAAATATTTGTTTTGTAAAAATAATTGTAAAATTGTCTTATAAAAAATATAGTAAAATATATTCAGTAAATGTATGTATAATGAGCGGAGGGATATAATGCAAAATGAAATAAAGATTGTAGGCGCTAAAGAACATAATTTAAAAAATATTGATGTTTCTATTCCAAAAAATAAAATAACTGTGATTAGTGGGATGTCTGGTTCTGGAAAATCCACATTGGCGTTAGATACAATATATGCTGAAGGACAGAGAAGGTATTTAGAATCTGTATCCTCTTATGCCAGACAATTTTTAGGGGACTTAAAAAAACCTGATGTAGAATCAATCGAAGGGTTGTCTCCTGCAATTGCAATTGAACAAAAAACAGTTTCAAACAATCCAAGGTCAACTGTTGGTACAGTTACTGAAATTTACGATTATATGAGAGTTTTATATGCAAGAGTTGGTAAAGCATACTGCCCAAAATGTGGGACGCTTCTTGTCAGCTCTACTGTAGATGAAATCATTGAAAGCATATACAGAGAGTTTGAAGAAGATTCGAGAATATATATTTTTTCTCCAATTGCCAAAGAGAAAAAAGGAGAATTCAAAAAAGAGATCAAAAATCTAAAAACTTCTGGTTTTAGGTTGTTAGAAATAGATGGTGAAATGCTAGATTTAGATGAAGTTGATTCTTTAAAGAAGAGTTTCAGGCATAACATAAATTTGTTAGTTGATAGGTTAAAACTTAAAAAAGACAATTTTGAAAGATTATACGAAGCAATAGAAATAGCTTTAAAAGAATCTGGAGGTTTTGTAGATATCAGAGAAATGGATAAGAAAGAAAATGTATTAAAATCAAAACAGTTCTCTGAAATCCTTGCATGTCCTGAGGATGGATATAGTTTTCCAGAAATAAATCCAAAATTATTTTCTTTTAATAGTCCATATGGGGCTTGTGAAGATTGTCATGGGTTAGGTTTTAAGCTTGAGGTACAACCAGATTATATATTTGATTTAGAGAAACCACTAAACAATGGTGGAGTTTTAAACATGGGCAAAGATACTTATATGGTAAAAATAATGACACAAATTTTAGAAGAGTATAATGAAGATCCTTCTAAGCCAATGAAAGAATTACCTGACAAGTTAATAAACATTTTACTATATGGAAGCTCAAAAGAAATTGATTTTGAATTGGAATCAAAAGAAGGTAAATTACATAAATTTTCAAGAGCTTTTGAAGGTATGGTTAATTGGTATAATAGAAGATATTACGAGACAAATTCAAAAGATATCAAAGAATGGATAGAAAAAAACTTTATGATTCAAACAACATGTCAAACATGTGGGGGACATAGGTTGAGAGAAGAAGCTTTATCAGTAAAGATTGAAGATCAGAATATTTTTGAACTTACTAATAAACCCATTGATGATATTGCAAAGTTTTTTGAAAGTATTCAATTGAGTGATTTTAATAAAGAAGTAGCAAAAGAACTTTTAAGAGAAATTAAGTTGAGACTTCAGTTTTTAAAAGATGTTGGATTGGGTTATCTATCACTGTCCAGAACTTCGGGAACTTTATCTGGAGGGGAATCTCAAAGGGTAAGACTTGCGACTCAAATTGGTTCTGGTTTGACAGGTGTTACATACGTTTTGGATGAACCAACAATAGGCTTGCATTCAAGAGACAATGACAGATTAATAGAGACACTTCATAAATTGAAAGATTTGGGAAATACTGTGATTATAGTAGAACATGATGAAGAAATCATAAAAAATTCGGATTATATTGTAGATTTAGGTCCAGCTGCCGGTATAAATGGTGGTGAAGTTATCTTTGAAGGTACTGTTCAAGATATTCTCAAAAAACCAGGAAAATCATTAACAGGTAAATATCTTACTGGAAAAGCAAAAATAGAATTTTTGGAGAAAAAAAGAGAAAAAAATACTAAGGAAATATCAATAAAAGGAGCAACTCATAATAATTTAAAGAGTGTAGATATAGATTTTCCTTTGGGAAAATTTATAGTGGTGACTGGAGTTTCTGGTTCTGGTAAGTCTTCTTTAGTTATGGATACTCTATATCCTGCTCTTCAAAAAGAGATTAATAGATCACGAGTTGTCCCAGGATATTACAAAGAAATTAAAGGTTTAGAGTATGTTGATAAGATCATTTCTATTGATCAAAGCCCAATTGGAAGAACGCCAAGAAGTAATCCCGCTACGTATACGGGAGTTTTTGATTTCATAAGAGACATTTTTTCTCAAACAAAAGAATCAAAAATCAGAGGTTATGATAAAGGTAGATTTAGTTTTAACGTTAAGGGTGGAAGGTGTGAGTCTTGTAAAGGGCATGGAGTTAAAAAAATCGAAATGCAATTTCTTCCAGATGTATATGTCACTTGTGATGTTTGTAAAGGGCAGAGGTATAATTATGAGACTTTAAAAGTAAAATACAAAGGTAAGACAATTTCAGATGTTTTGGAAATGAGCATTGATGAAGCTTCTGAGTTTTTCAAAAATGTTTCTTTTATCAGTAGAATATTGGAACTATTAAAAGAAGTTGGTTTGGGTTATTTGAAACTTGGGCAACCTGCTACAACTTTATCAGGGGGGGAAGCACAAAGAATAAAACTAACTTCTGAGCTTAGGAAAAGATCAACTGGTAAAACTTTTTATATATTAGACGAACCAACTACGGGATTACATTTTGAAGATGTGAAAAAGCTATTGAAAGTTTTAGATATGTTGGTTGAAAAGGGGAATACTGTAGTAGTTATAGAACATAATATGGATGTTATTAAAAATGCAGATCACATAATAGATTTGGGGCCAGAAGGCGGCAAAAATGGTGGAAAGATAATTGCAGAAGGTTCACCAGAAGAAATTGTAAAACAAGGTGGTTATACAGCCAATTATTTGAAGTATTTTTTAAATCATAAGTAATTATTAGTTAACCAGTCTATCGGTTCTTCTCCAGCTATTTCATAGAGAGTTTCCATAACTCCTTTGTTGGAAAAATTATTAATGGTTTTTTCTAAGGTGAGTAATATCTTTTTAATTTCTTCATTAGAAATTTTAGAATTTTCATAGGAATCAAAAAGTTCATCCATATCAAGAATTTCAAAAGAAAAATCTTTTTTTATTAATATATCAAGCTCCAAGTCGTGAAATAAAATATAATTTTTAGTTTGTTTGTATTTCCCAAAATCGATATAAATTAAATAATTAGATTTTTCTCCATATTCATCGTGAAAATAGGAAAGCATCAGATTGGTTTGAGGAATTAAAAGTCTCTTTACAAACTTTATAGAATTATGAGAAAATAACTTTTCCCATGGTCTTTTATAACCAAAAACATGCATGTTAAATTCTCGAAATTCTGTAAAATCAAATTTTGCATCGTTTATATGGGTTTTTATTTTTTCGTATTTATTTTTTATGTCAAATTTATATTGTTTCATAATATCCTCCTAAATGATAATTAAAAAAAGGTGACTCTGCTGTAGAGTCACCTTCAATTATATCATAAGGTTATATTTTATGTATTACTAATCCTGACCTCAATTTTGGTTCAAACCAAGTTGATTTTGGTGGCATTATTTTTCCTGCGTCAGCAACATCTATTAACTGTTTTAATGGTGTTGCATACATTGAAAACGCAATTTTCCAATCTTTTGTGTCAACCCATTTAGAAAGAGCACCTACACCTCTTATACCTCCTAAAAAGTGAATTCTTGAATCCTTTCTTGGATCTCCTATTCCTAAAGTCGCGGCCAATAAATGTTCTTGTAAAATGTAAACATCTAAAACTTTTACTGGATCAGATTCATCTACTATTTCAGGTTTAGCTTTCAAAATGTACCAATTCTTGTCTAAATACATTCCAAATTCATGAAGTGACTTAGGAGAATAAGGACTTTCTGGAGCATCAGAAATTTCAAATTTTTCTTTAACTTTAGAAAAAAATTCTTCTTTAGACAAGCCGTTTAAATCTTTAACTACTCTGTTATAATCTAAAACCCTCAATTCATCGTCTGGAAATATAGCGGCTAAGAAATAGTTGTATTCTTCGTTACCTGTATGGTTTGAATTTTCTTCTTTTTTAATTTTTCTTGTTCTTGAAGCTGCAGCAGCCCTATGATGACCATCAGCAATATATAAGTTATCTATACTTTCAAAAGCAGATTTTATTTTACTTACTTTGTTTTCGTCGTTAATTAACCATAATTCTTGTCTTACTTCATTTTCATCAACAAAATCAGCAATTTTAGCTGATTCATCAATAGAGTTTTTTAATAATTTTTTAATATCATCATTTGATTTAAAAGTCAGAAAAACTGGGCCCGATTGAGCACCCAATAAAGTAATATGTCTAGTTCTATCATCTTCCTTATCTTGCCTTGTTAATTCATGTTTTTTAATTTTTCCTTGATCGTATTCGTCTACAGAAACTGTGGCAAATAAGCCAAGTTGAGATTTTTCTTTCCAAGTTTCTCTGTAAATGTAATAAGAAGGTTTTTCGTCATTTATTAAAATTCCTTCATCCTCAAATTTTTTTAAATTTTCACCAGCTTTTTTATAGACTTCGTCGGAATGGGGGTCAACATCTCTTTTAAAATCTACCTCAGCCCTTGTTACTCTTAAAAAACTTTTTGGATTTTTTGATACAATTTTTTCTACTTCATCACTTTCAAGAACATCATAAGGTGGACATGAAAAATTTTCAATGTGTTCTTTTTTTGGTCTTAATCCTTTGAAAGGCCTTACTAAAGACAAGGCTATCCCTCCTCATAATACTTTTTAAAATATTTATTTTGAATTTTGAACATTTCTTCTTCTTGATCATCAGTATTGGTGTGATCATATCCTAAAATATGTAGTACACCGTGTATTAAAATATAAAAAAACTCTTCTTCAAAAGTGTTGTTGAAGTTTTTTGCTTGCTCTTTAATCATTTCGATCGATATAACTATATCACCTATGATTTCCTCTTTCAAGCCGTATTCAAAGGAAAGAACGTCGGTAGGGATTGATTTTCCTCGAAATTTTGAATTATACTCTTCAATGGTCTTGTTATCTGTCAAAAAAATATTCAGTTCAAAATTTCCATCTTGATATTCTTCTTTTATAATTTGCTTAACAATTTTATTTATTTTTTTTATATTTACAAAATTATCAGTATTATTGCTTACATTTATTACCATTTAAATCACCTTTTCAGCTCTTTTTGATCTATTTTTGGATATTTTATTCGTTTATGGTTCATCTCCATTATAGTTCTTATGATTTTACCTTTGATCATTTGTAATTCTCTTAAAGATAAACCAGAATCATCTAACTGACCTTCGAAAAACAAGGATTGTATTAGATCATCCAATTTTTCGTTTAGTACGCTCGCATTTACATCTTTCATTGATCTGGTTATTGCCTCAGTTACATCGCATATCATTAAAATAGCTGATTCTTTGAATTGAGGTATGGGGCCAGGATATTTGAAGAGATCTGTGTTTTGGATCCCAGTTTCATCGTAATATTTTTTATAAAAAAACTGTTTTATTCTTGTACCTTGATGTTGTATTATCATATCTTCTATTAAAATTGGTAGTCTATATTCTTTTGCCATTTGTTTACCGTAATTTACGTGATTATCCAATATTAATGAACTCATTTTGGGACTGATGTTGTCGTGAGGATTAACTCCTCTCTGGTTTTCTGTAAAAAATTGAGGTCTCCAGGTTTTACCAATATCATGAAAATAAGCTCCTACTCTAGCTAAAATAGAGTTTCCATTTATATGCTCTGTTGCACTTTCCGCTATATTAGAAATAATCATACTATGATAATAAGTACCTGCAGCATGTAGAGTCATTTTTTTTAGAGCTGGGTGGTTCAAATTACCTAACTCTAAAAGACCGAGATCTGAATAAACTCTTGTTATGTACTCGAAAAATGGTAGTATACCCATAGATATAAGCATTGTGAAAAAATTAATCAAAAGTATTGTCAACAGTTCGTTTGTGTCGTTTGTATATCTAAATAGCAACATCAAAGCTATTTGTAAGACACTTGATATAATAAATGGTAAAAATATTTCTATCCTTCTAACAATCTTTTTGGAAACCCAGGCTACCAGTGTTGAAGGTAAAAATATTATCATCATATAAGTTATATCAAAACCATATATAATTCCAAAAAAAAGAGAAAATGAAAGTGAAGATAATATTCCGACGTCAAAATCAATAAGCATTGTTATGAGTAATGTACTCAACAAAGCCGTAACAGAATATAAACTTAAGTACTTATAAATAAATGAATTTAACATTATAGCTGAAATAAGTGGTATCATAAAAGCCGCCCAGTAGTTCAATGGATGTAGTTGAAACATCTTTTTCTTTTCTATGTACATCTCAACTATAAAAAACCAATAAGTTTGAAATACTACGTTGAATTTTACCTGGAAATCAAAAGATAGCCTTCTCCAGATTACAAATTCCACTATAAATCCAACAACTGCGAAAATAAGCATTCTCAGTAAAATAGATTCTAAACTTTGGGGAGCTTTTTTAGATCCCTTTTTTCTCATATTATTATTTTTTTTCAAAAGAATCACTCCGTGTCATTTTCGAAAACTTCGTAAGCGTTAATAATCTCTTTCACTAAAGGATTTCTTACAACATCCGATTTTTTTAATTCATTAAATTTAATTCCCTTTATATTAGTCAAAAATTTGCTAACAGCAAGTAGCCCTGAATCTTTTTTCTTTTCAAGATCAATCTGTGTTATATCTCCGGTTACAACGACTCGAGAATTGAATCCAATTCTGGTTAAAAACATTTTCATTTGTTGATAAGTGCTGTTCTGGGCTTCGTCTAAAATAATAAAAGAATTATTCAAAGTTCTACCTCTCATATATGCCAAAGGTACAATTTCAATTATCCCTTTTTCTTTGTAAAAATTAACCTTTTCAATTCCTAAAAAGTCTATTAAAGAATCATATAAGGGCTTTAGATAAGGATCGACTTTTTCATACAGTGTTCCTGGTAAAAAACCTAATTTTTCACCAGCTTCAACAGCAGGTCTTGTTAAAATTAACCTTTGAACTTTTCCTTTTTTTAAATAATCAACAGCCATTGCTACCGCAAGGTATGTTTTTCCAGTACCAGCAGGACCAATAGAAAAAACTATTTCATTATTTTTGAGATCTTCTATATATTGTGCTTGACCTTCTGTTTTTGCAGATATCTTAACGCCATTAATAGTAGTGTTTACCACTTCTTTCATCGATTTTGGGTTATTGATATCTTCACCCGTATTCCTGGATATAATGTATAGAAATTGATTCCATTCCGGTAGGTGTCCATCTTCTAAAATATCTATCAGTTCGTTAAAAATTTTTTTAACGGTTTTGTTATTTTTTTCTGATTCAGAATTTATTGTTATTTTATTGTTTTTTAAATAAATATCCACGTTGAATTTTTTTGAAAGGTATTTAACTCTTTTATTGTAAGCCCCGAAAATTTCAACAGGTTCTAAATCTTTAGGCATGTTTATAAAAGTTTTCAGTAGAATCATCTCCTTATTTATGATAAAATCTATATGTTGTGATATTTATATACATCAATATATATATTTTAACATATTTTATCTTATATAAGATAACTTGGAGGCAAAAACATGTGGTATCCGGGCCATATAAAAAAAGCAAAGGAAAGTATAAAGAAAAATTTGAAAATTGTGGATGCAGTCTTAGAACTTTTAGATGCAAGAGCCCCTTACGCTTCGAGAGCATACGAATACGAAAGTTTGTTTAGAAACAAACAGAAAATTTTGATAATGAATAAATATGATATTTGTGATCAGGAAAAAACAGAAAAATGGATTGATTTATATAAAGAAAAAGGATACGTAGTTTTGAAAACAAATTTAAAATCTGAAAATATAAAGAAATTTCTTGAAAATAAAGTAGCAAAGCATATTCCTCTTAACTACAAAGAAAAAAGAGCAATTATCGTTGGAGTACCTAATGTTGGAAAATCAACTTTTATAAATCGTTTCAAAGGTAAAAAATCAACTACAATTGGTAATACTCCAGGAGTTACAAAAGGTGTTCAATGGATTACAGTTAATAAAGAAATTAAAATATTGGACACCCCAGGAATTTTGTTTCCTGAATTATATAATAAAAGTATTAAAAACAAATTGATGGCAATAGGGTCTATAAAAGGTGATGATGTAACAAAAGATGATGCTGTTTTTTATATTTTTGATTATTTGAAGGTTAATTATCCACACTACCTTGACAATATTGTAGAAAAAGGATCTTCAAAAGAAAATGCATATGAATTTATACTTGAGTTTGCAAAAAAGAGAAACTTCATTAAAAAAGGTGGAATAGGTGATTATTATAGAGGGAGAAACACTTTTTTGAAAGATTTTAATGATGGAATATTTGGAAGGGTAACTCTTGAATCTCCAGAAGACTATGAACAAATTAAAATATAGTTTTTTATTAATTAATTTAATTTCAATCATTTCTTTTTCGTATGAAGTTTTTTCAAATGGGGAATATTTTAAAATTTTTTTGGAAAATAAAATAAAACTTTCAAAAGAGATAAAAATTGTTACATACAGTATGGACGACACTCTAACAAATATTTTAGTAGACAAAAATCATCATATAATTTTAGACCCTAGTGCAAATAGGTCAAAAAAAGATTTGAATATTCAAAACGTCACGGCACCTAATACTGGAATACAGCATGAAAAATTTTATATTTTTGATAATAAGGAAGTTTTATTTGGTACAGGCAATATGACTTTTAGTGGTATTTTAGGTGACAAAAACATATACATCTTTACTGAAGATAAAGCTATTACAAATATATTTTTAAAAGAATTTGACAATCTGGCGACTCAGAAGTATAAAAAATCTTTGAGTAAAAAAATAAAAGATAGCGAGTTAGGTAGTTTTGAATTTCATTCAACACCAAATGAATCAATCTACAAGGTAATACAAAAAGAAATTAAAAATGCTAAAGTAAATATAGATGTTTTTGCTTTTTCTTTAACAGATCCTTTTTTGGTTTACGAGCTTGAAAAGGCTTCTTCAAGAGGAATAGAAGTAAATCTTTACTTCGATGATTGGAATGAATATTATTCTGATGCAGTTAAAAACTTAAAAGGCATAAATAAATATAGTTATAGTGATTTGCACGCGAAAGTTTTAATTATAGATAATAAGAGAATTATATTGGGAAGTTATAATTACACTTATAAAGCCCGAAATACAAATTATGAATTATTTACTATAATTGAAAATAAAACCATATCGGATATCATAAAAAGATTTTTAATCGAGGAGGATTAAAAAATTGAAAATGAGAATATCATTAGCACAGATGAATGCAAGAGTTGGAGACTATGATTTTAATTATAATAAAATAATTGATTTTATTGAAAAAGCAGTTGAAAATAAATCAGATATTATTCTATTCCCAGAGTTAACTTTAAACGGGTATCCGCCTGAAGATTTAATACTAAAAACGCAATTTTTAAGAGAATCTAGAGAATATACAGAGAAAATAATTGAGTATTCAAAAAGAAAAAATATTATAATAATTTTTGGAGCTATAGACTGGGATATAGAATCTTATAACAGTGCCTTTGTTGTTTATAAAGGCAGAAAAATTTTAGATTATAGAAAAATGTTTTTACCAAACTATTCTGTTTTTGATGAAAAAAGGTATTTTACAAATGGCAATGAAGTTGAAATTTTTCAAATAGATGATGTAAAATTGGGAGTTAATATTTGTGAAGATATATGGGTTCCTAATGGTCCTGCTTTAGCCCTTGCACAAAATGGTGTCAACATTATTCTCAATCTTTCAGCTTCTCCTTATCATAAGAATAAAAACATCAGCAAATTGGAAATGTTAAAAACCAGGGCTTCAGAATTATCAAGTTGGCTCATATACACAAATCTTGTTGGTGGTCAAGATGAAGTTGTTTTTGATGGAGGAAGTGTTGTCATAAATCCTTATGGGGAAGTGAAGTTAAAAGCGCCCCTTTTTGAAGAAGGATTGTACACTTTGGATATAGATCCCTATGAAACAACAAGGGCAAATTTGAGAGAAGGAAAAAGAAAACATTATAGCTATAATAATTACAATACAAATAAAATACATAAAATAGATTTTGAAAAAAATATAAAAAAAGATAAATTGAAAAAGTTAGATTTTAATTGGGGAGTTGAGATAGAACAAACTTACAATGCAATAAAACACGGATTAATTGATTATATGGGGAAAAATAATTTTAGTAAAGTTTGTTTTGGTTTAAGTGGAGGTATAGATTCTGCTCTTGTAGCAGCTATAGCCTCAGAGGCCATAGGCAAAGAAAATGTCTTGGGAATTTTGATGCCTTCTATGTACTCATCTAAAGGAAGTGTGGATGACTCAATTAAGCTGGCAAAAAATTATGGTTTCAAAACTGTTGAAGTTCCTATAAAAGAGATTTTTGATTCTTTTAAAAAAGATTTAAACAAAAAAATGGATCAAGTTGCAGGTTTGACGGAAGAAAATATCCAGGCAAGGATAAGGGGAACTATAGTAATGGCATATTCTAATAATTACGGTTACCTTGCTTTAGCAACAAGTAACAAGAGTGAATCTGCAGTTGGCTATTCTACCCTATATGGAGATATGGTTGGAGGTTTTTCCCCAATAAAGGACTTATATAAAACAGAGGTTTACAAAATGGCTAACTTTATAAATGAAAAAGAAGGATATGATATAATCCCGAATGAAATTATAATGAAAGTGCCTTCTGCAGAATTGAAACCTGATCAAAAAGATCAAGACAGTTTACCTGAATACGAATTACTGGATAAGATCCTTTTTAGTTATATAGACAGAGAAATGTCGTTCAATGAATTGACTGATGAGTTTAATGAGGAAATAGTTAGAGATATAATTAAAAAAGTTGATATAAATGAGTTTAAAAGAAGACAGTCAGCTCCGGGAATTAAATTAACCGAAAGATCTTTTGGCAAAGATAGAAGAATGCCTATAACAAATGGCTTTAAAATATGGGAAAAATGAGGGATTTAAGATGAATAAATTAAACAAAAAAGAAAAATTATTTACTTTTCAAAATTTTGCAATAATATTATTATTAATGGCTATTATTTATTTAATTGCATTTTACTTTTGGAACATGTATGAAGAAACGTTGAGAAATCAATACTATCATCCTTATATCAAAATAAATGATAGTAACTATATAAGGTTGAAGAGCTCTAAATATTTTGATAAAAATACTTCAATCTCTATTAATAAAACTGATATAGAATATGAATATATTTTCAACTCGGATTATGGTACTTCTAAGATAAAAACCTTTGATCCAAGATTCTATTTTTATGAAAATAATAGTTTTTCAGCTTTGGGGTACCCATCTTATGATTTTAGGGGGATGGAATTCACAATACTATTTAAAAATGGTGAGAAAATTAAATATGTAGTAGTTCCTAATGAAAAGATATTGGATGAGATAGAAGAAATTACAAACAACTTTGTTAATGAATTACCAGTTGAATTAAGCTATCTCTTGAATAATAACAAATATGTTTCTTTAGACCAAGATATAATAAGCATTAAAAAAGGTGAGATCTCATTTGATATTTACAAAAATAAAATAGTAAATATTTCCCAATCTGATAACTATTTTTATCTACATACTTTATTTGTAAAAGATCTTGAAAAAATATATATAATACCAAAAAATGAAGAACATAATTTAATTGAATTAATTAATATTATAAAATAGTTGCATATAATAAACTGGATAATTTCAAATAATCATAAAAATTAATAGAAATTATATAAAAATGGATGCCAATCTCTTTTAATTTTCAGAACTAAAAGAGATTGGCATCTATTTTTTTTAAAGTTATCTTCATTGTGAAATTTAATGTATTTTTGAAAAGCATGCTCTAATTTTAAAATAAATAATGAATAACCTTAAATAATTGCAAGAATTTTTGATAAACCTGTAAAAATACATTTTATTATCCTTGAATAAAAAGCTTTAAAAATGTAGAATGTTAATGTCCAATGATGAAATAAATTTCAAGAAAAATATTTCAAGGAGGTAATTTATGAATTTATCTGAAAAAATAAAATCAGTTGAGCAATCAATAACTCTTGCTTTAAATGCAAAAGCTATTGAATTGGAGAAAAAAGGTGAAGATATCATAAAGCTTACAGCTGGAGAGCCTGATTTCAATACTCCTAAGCCTATAGTGGAGGCTGCTTATGAAGCTTTAAAAGCGGGAAAAACTAAATATACAGCTTCAAGTGGAATTATAGAATTAAGGGATAAAATTGCAAAATACATATCAAAAAGAACTAACAATAATTACAATTCAGACAATGTTGTTGTAACTAACGGAGGGAAACAAGCACTTTTCAATGTTTTGATGGCTATAACGAACCCGGGCGACGAGATTTTGGTTTTAGATCCTTCTTGGGTTAGCTATGAAGCTCAAATTATAATGACTGGTGGAACCCCAGTTCACATTCCTTTAGATTTTGAAAATGGATTTCAACCAGATAAAAAAAAGATAAAGAGATATATAACTCCAAAAACTAAAGCTATATTAATAAATTCACCAAATAACCCAACAGGCATGGTTTATAGTAAAGACGCATTACAAGATATTGCAGATATTGCCAAAGAACATGAAATATTTGTTATTAGTGATGAAGTTTATGAATTGTTGGTGTATGAAGGTACACATTACTCAATTTCATCTTTTGAAGGTATGAAAGAAAGAACAATTATAATAAATGCTTTTTCAAAGACATGGGCCATGACGGGGTGGAGAATTGGGTACGTTGTCGGACCAAATGAAATAATTTCTCAAGTTGGTAAAATTCAATCTCATTCAACCTCTAATGTAAATACTCCAACACAATATGCTGCTTTAAAAGCTTTTGATGTAGATGTTTATCCAATGTTCCAAGAGTTCAAAAAAAGGAGAGATTATGTTGCTAAAAGATTGGAAAAGATGAATTTAAAATTCATTCTACCAAATGGAGCATTTTACTTTTTTATTTCTGTTGATGAATTTGGTTATAGTGATAAAGAATTTTCAGAAAAATTATTATCAGAAGTTGGACTAGCTGTGGTACCAGGTTCAGGTTTCTATAAAAAAGGCTTTATTAGAATTTCTTTTGCAACATCTCAAGAGAATTTAGAAAATGCTTTAGATAGACTAGAAAAATTTGTAATGAATTTTAGAGGGTGATCTAATTGAAAGTTAATTTACTAGTTGCCGAAATTGGAAGTACAACCACTGTTGTTACTGCATTTGATAAAATAAATACCAAAGAACCAAAAGTTATTGGACAAGCAGAACATTATACAACAGTGAAAGAAGGAGACGTAACTATCGGGATTTTTAAAGCAATAAAGCGACTTGAAGAAAAATTAAAAGAGAAAATTAATTGGGAGAAGTTTATTGCCTCTTCATCAGCTGCTGGTGGGCTAAAGATAACAGTGCATGGATTGGTTTATGATATGACAGTAAGGGCTGCCAGAGAAGCAGCATTAGGCGCTGGAGGGGTTTTAAAATACGTTACTTCTGGTAAAATGAGAAAGAGGCATTTGGAAGATGTAAAAAAAATAAATCCAAAGATGATACTTCTTGCTGGTGGCGTAGATTATGGAGAGGAAGATACCATTTTACATAATGCAGAGATGATTTCAAATTTGGAGATAGATGTTCCAATAGTATACGCTGGTAACATAAATGTAGCAGAAGAAGCTAAAGAAATTTTGGAAAGTAAAGGTAAAAAAGTTATAATCACTGAAAATGTTTATCCAAAAGTTGATCAATTAAATGTGCAACCAGCAAGAAAAATTATTCAAGAACTTTTTTCTAAAAATATAATTCATGCTCCAGGAATGGAAAAAATACATGATATTGTAGACGAAGAAATCATTCCAACTCCTGGATCAGTTATGCTGACGACAGAACTTTTGTCAGAAGAATTTGAAGATGTTCTTGTAGTGGATATTGGTGGTGCAACTACTGATGTTGATTCAGTTACTGAAGGAAGCCCAGAAATACAAAAAATAATGTTATTTCCTGAACCTGTAAGTAAACGAACTGTAGAAGGAGATATGGGACTCTTTGTAAATGCAGATAATGTTTATTCAATGCTTGACAAAAAGGAATTAGAAAAAAATTTTTATGATCATGAAGAACTTATAAATAAAATATCGCCTTATCCAGAGTCAGAAAGAATGGAAAAATTCACTGCTTTCATGGCAAGAAAATGTTTTTCTGAATCCATAGTAAGGCATTCTGGATCAATAAAATATTTATTTGGCCCTAATGGTAGACAAAAAGTTGCCCAGGGAAAAGATTTAACTGCAATAAAATACATAATAGGTACAGGAGGAATTTTAACAAGATCTAGACATAGAAAATACATTATGGAGTCAATTAAAGAGTTAGAAAGACCTAATAAACTTATGCCTGGGAAAAAAGTTAAATTAGGTTATGATAAAGATTATATTTTTGCCGCTTTGGGTGTTTTATCGACAATTGATAAAGAGTCGGCAAAAAATATTTTACTTCAGGATATAGAATGGATAGAATAAAAAAATAAGAGGATTTATCCTCTTATTTTTTTATAACCAACTTTTGAGTAATTTAATTTCTTCTTTATGTTCTTCATCATCACAAGGGGTTTCTAAGATAAATGGTATATTTTTAAGTTTTGAATGATTGATGATATTTGAAATTCCATCTTTACCTATATAACCTTTACCTATTTTTTCATGCCTATCTTTTCCCATGTTTAAAGGAGATTTTGAATCATTTAAATGTATAAATCTCAAGTTTTCTATTCCAAAACTGTTACTCATCAATTCTAAAAGTTTTTCAACATCGTTATTATTTCTTATATCGTAATTACCATCAAATCCATGGCACGTATCGTAAACAACTTTTAATTTTTCAGAGTTTTTAAAATTTTCGAATAATTTTCCAATATGCTCTATTTTAAACCCATAATTGTTGCCTTTTTTAGAAGAATTTTCAAGGCATATGTTTAACTTCAAATCTAATGAATCATATACTCTTTCTAAGCCTTCTGTAATTCTGTTTACTGCATATTCCTCTCCTTTACCTAAATGTGAACCACAATGTATATTATAATGGGTTATTCCCAAGGACTGAACAGCTTTAATTTCTTCTGCCATACTATTAATAGAATTCTTCCATGTATCATCTTTTGGGGAAGCTAAATTTATAAGATAGTTAGAATGCACAAGTACTTTATCAAAAGATAAATTGTGTTTTTTCATATTTTTTTTAAATTTTTCTGCAGATTCTTGAGTTATGGAAGGGTTTCCCCAAGTTCTTGGTGATTTGACAAAAATTTGAAAAGTGTTAGCCCCTATATCTATCGTTTTTTTAGGGACATTTTCAATACCATTAGATATTTTCATATGAGCACCAAAATAAATTGTAATCAGCTCCTTTTATAAAATAAAAACTCCAGCGTATACTGGAGTTTTGGTGGGCAGAGACAGAATCGAACTGTCGACACACGGATTTTCAGTCCGTTGCTCTACCGACTGAGCTATCTGCCCAAAAAAATAAAATGGTGGGCGCTGCAGGATTTGAACCTACGACCCTCTGCTTGTAAGGCAGATGCTCTCCCGCTGAGCTAAGCGCCCACTTTTTAGTGGCGCCCCCAACCAGATTCGAACTGGTGTCTTTGGCGTGAAAGGCCAATGTCCTGGGCCTCTAGACGATGGGGGCATACAATGATAACCGAAGTAAATAATATCATAGATTTACTAAGGTGTCAAGCGGTTAATAATAAATTAATTAAAAAAATATATTTTAGTAAATAATCTCTCTTGCGTTCCTTAAATCTTCATTCATTGCTTTTATTAAATCTGTTTCATTTTTAAATTTAACTTCTTCCCGCATATAGTTTATAATTTCTATTTTTACATATTTATTGTATATATTATAATCAAAGTCTATAAAAAACACTTCGACTTTTGGAACTTTTTTATTTTCAAAATATGTTGGTCTAACCCCAACATTCATTAACCCCCAGTATTCTTTTTCTATATTTTCAATCTTGCCTTTTACTAAATAGACTCCATATTTTGGAAATATAATGTCTTCTTTGAATCTTATATCTATATTTGCTGTTGGGAACCCCAGTTTTTGTCCTATATGTCTATCTTCATAAACAGGTCCTTCCAAAGTCCAGGTTTTTTCTAACATTTTGTTTGCCAGTTTGATGTTACCTTTTTTAATGGCATTTCTGATCATTGTTGAGCTGATCCTGTTGCCTTTCTCTTTCAAATCATGTAAGATTTGAACTTTCATGTCATATCTATGAGCATGTTTTAAAAGAAAACGTGTGTCACCTATTGCGCCCCTACCAAATTTAAAGTCTTCACCACAAACAATGTATTTCACACCACGTTCTTTTAAAATTTCAAGATACTTATAATGCGTGATGTTCCAAACATTTTGCATATCTATAATTTCCACTTCCATCCCAAGATCTTTTATAAATTTTGCCCTTTCCCAAGATGGATATAGTAATCCAGGAAATCCATTTACATATTGACTCATTGGATATCTTAACATTATTGCAAGAGGTTTTAAATCATTACTTTTAGCATTTTCTATGTTTTTATTTAAAATATATTTATGACCTTTGTGAACGCCATCAAAAGTCCCTACTGCTACAGAATACAATTTTTTCACCTCTGATTAAAAATCTTGTATAATTTGGCCACCCTTTCAAAACTTTCAGGTTCATTTTTTAAAAGAGTGTTTAAAAATTTTGAAGTTTTTTCTGTTTTAGCGAAACCAATGAACCTATTATTTTCATCAAAAAGTTTGACAATTTGGTGTTTTTGGAAAGAAAATTTAAAATCTTCTACATTGTTTACATAAACATGTATACCGTTTTCAATTTTATAACCATGCTTTAAATTTATTTCTGGAAAATCTAAATAATCAACGGGATTTAAGAGATTATCATACCTAATATTTTCATAGTTTATAGAATCATCTAATTTGAATTTTTCAATAGAGGTTCTTGTGAGTTTTTTTGTAACTGCACCACATCCTAATTTATATCCTATATCCATTATTAAGCTTCTTATATATGTGCCTGAAGAAACTTCTGCATCAAATTCAAACACCTTATTATCTATTGTTATGTTATTTATATTTTTTATTTGAATTCTCTTAGGGGGTAAATTAATTATTTCCCCTTTTCTTGCATATTCATATAATCTTTTGCCTTTGTACCTTCTTGCAGAATAAGCTGGAGGAACTTGGTCATAAGATCCTTTAAAACTTTCTATTGTATCTTTCAGTTTTTCTAAATGTTCTGGTCTAACTTCGTTCTTTTCTTTCAAAACACCAGTTATATCAAAAGTATCAGTTATGATCCCTAATTCTGCAACTACATGGTATGTTTTAAAAGAGTTTTGAAAAAATTCAATAAATTTTGTCCCTTTATTAACGGCTAAAACCATAACCCCTTCAGCAAATGGGTCTAATGTACCTGTATGTCCAACTTTCCTAGTTCCCAGTTCTTTTCTAACTATATCAACTAAATCATGAGATGTAATGTTTTTAGGTTTGTTAATATTTAAAAAACCCGATTTATTCATCTGATTTATCATCCTGTTCGTCTTTGTTTTCATCACTATATTCTATTGAATCCAAAAGTTTGTGGACTTTAACACTGGCTTGAAGCCCTTGATCTATATGGAATCTAACTTCTGGAACCTTAAACATTCTAATATTTTCCGCTATTATTTTTCTGAAAAATCCTTGGGCTTTGTTCAATTTTTTAACTATTTTTTCCATATCTCCATCTAAAGCAGAAACATAAACATCTACATAAGATTTATCTTTAGCTAACTTAACATAATTTGTGTTTACCATATGCCCTTTTAATTCAGGATCTCTCAAAGTATAATAGGATTTATTAAACAGTTTCATTATTTCAGATTCTATCATTTTTTTTCTAAATTCAGACATTTTCATCTACCTCCATATCTTCTATAATTCCATCAATATTCATAAACTCTTCAGAGTTTTCTATCTTATTTTTCAGTGCTTCCACATAATTAAAATATTTTTTTGGTGTTAAACCTAAGTTATTCCATGCATTAATATTTGGGATTTCAATTCCAAAATTACCAGAATACCCATAATAAAGCGTATTTGTTGTAATGTTTGATATATGAATTATTTGTACTATCATCTTTGTATTTTCATCAGATAGGTTATCTATTGAATCATGAAATCCTGCTGAATTAATTATTTGATCTGACAATCCCCATTGTTTGAATAGCAATTTCCCTATAGCTTCATGAGAGTATGAATCTAAAATATCTTCTGCTTCTTTAAAACTAATTTTTTTATGATTTGCAATTTTTATAGTCATTTCAAAAATTTCTGGCATAATATTTGACATGGATATTTTCCCTAAATCGTGCAATAATCCCCCTAAAAAGGCTTCTTCTCTTTCTGGATAATTAATTGTTTTTGCAAGAAGCTCGGCACCGATAGCTGTTGACATTAAATGAATCCAAAACTTTTTGGTATTGAAAAAATCGTATTCCTTTCTAAAAAAATTTTTTACCGTGAAAATACTCATTGCCAAATTTCTAACAGTTTTAAAACCTAATATATTTATAGCCTGAGATAATTTTGTTATTTTTCTTGGTAATGCATAATAAGCGGAATTAGATAATTTCAATATTTTTGCGCTAAGTGAAGGAGATTCTAAAACAGCAGCATTTAAATCCTTGACGCTAGAATTAGGGTCAGAGGCTATATTTATAATTCTTTGTACTATAAAATCTGGCGTAGGTAATTCTTCAATTTTTTTTGATATAACAGAAATTGAAACTTTACTCATTTTCAACACCTCTTGGAACAGTTATTATAAACTTAGAACCTTCTCCCAATTGGGTTTCCAGTTGAATTGTTCCTCCATGGAGTTCTACCATATCTTTGACAATGGATAGGCCTACACCAGTTCCTTGAATTTCATAGGTTAAAGAAGTGTCAGAACGATAAAATTTATCGAACACTTTCTCTTTGTCTTCTTCTTTTATACCTATACTGTTATCTTCTATCTCTATAATCAGTTCTTGGTTTACAGTTCTTGTTTGAATTTTTACGAATTTTTCCTCTTTTCTCTTATCAGAATATTTTATTGCATTTTGTATTAAATTGAATATAACCTGTCTCATTCTTGTTCTGTCTAAAAAAACTTCCAAAGATTTTTCATTATCAAAGATTATATTCACTTCATTTTTCTTAGCGAAGTCTTCTAAAGTATTGCATATTTCATTAATTAATTCATTTATATCAAAATTAGTTTTTTCTAAGTTAAGAGTTTTTAATTCTAACTTCGAAAAATCAAGGAGATCGTTTAGAAGTCTATTTAGATGATTTGTTTCGCTTTGAATTGTGTTAAAAAATTCCATAAGCGTTTCATCATCCAACAACTCATATGAATCTATTATTGTATCAGAATAAGCTTTAATAGCAGAAAGAGGAGTTCTTAGTTCGTGAGACATCATAGATAAGAATTCCATTTTCATTTTGTCTAATTTTTTTAATTTTTCTAACTCTTTAGTTCCACTAATATCTCTTATAACAATTAAAACATTTTTTTCATTTTCGAATTCCAAAAAATTAGAATCAATTGAATAAAATTTATCGTTTACTTCAATTTCTTCTGATTGATTGCGTTCATTATCTAAAGTAGATATTATAATATCATTTAACTTTTCTTGAATATCAGTACCTAAATGATCGTATTTTTCATTTTTGAAGTTGATTTCTTTGTTCTCAGAAAAAACAACCATAGAATCATTTGTAGAATTGAGAATGCTATTCAAAAAGTTTTTATTTTTTTCGATTATTAAGTTTTTGTTCAATATTTTGTCGTATAAAGTTAAGTTTTCAAATAAGTTTCCAAACATAAAAGATAAAAATCTAAAAAGCATCATAGCTTCATTTGAAAAATCTTCTTCTTTTGTAATAGCAGTGTAAATAAAGTGGGTTGTATTTAAGCTAACTATTGGAATAAAAATGTAAGATAATTCTTCTTCAGGGAAAACTGATACATCCAAGTTATTGTTTACCCAAATAACCATATCTTCAATATCAGGATTGTAAGATGTATTGAAGATTTCTTTGACTTTATTTTCTTCTACTTTAAAGAAAAAATCTTTATCAGTTTCTATCATAGTGCCTGTAATTTTCGATAAAGTTTTATAAGCAGAATCAAGATCATTTACTTTTGAAATTTCCATAATTATATTTGACAAATTGGTATAGAACGATGTATCCTTTAATTTTTCAACCATATTAAACCCCTTTTTTACATTAATTCATTTAATTATACCTTATAGAATGTTTTATACAAAATAATTTAATTAATCATATATTAAAATTTGTTGAAATATAAAGATACTTTATGATGATATAATTTATTAAAAGTATAGAAAAATCAAGGAGGTTCCAAAATGAAAGTTGATATGAAAATCGACATAAAAAAACTCATTGATAACAACCAGCTAAAAATATTAAAAGATCTTTTAAAAGATCAAGAACCTGCCTATATAGTTGAGATGATAGAAGAGATTGAAGCTGAAGACAAAGTAATTATTTTCAGATTATTGAATAAGGATACAGCGGCTTTAGTTTTTTCAGAATTGGAAAGAGACGATCAGCTGAGATTAATATCTTTATTCAAGGAAGAAAAAATCAAGGAAATTATAAATGATCTTGATCCTGACGATAGAACGGATTTATTTGAAGAATTGCCGGCTAATGTAGTCAAAAAATTGCTTGAATATCTCTCTCCAGAAGAAAGGGAAAAAGCACAAATATTACTTAATTATCCAGAAGATTCAGCTGGAAGGATAATGACACCTGACCTTTTCGACTTAAAAGAGAACCTCAACTGCTCTCAGGCATTGAAAAAGATTAAGTCGAAAGGGAAACAAGCTGAAACAATATATACACTTTTTGTGATAGATGAAAACAGAAAACTTACAGGTGTCGTCGATTTGGATGAGATTATTTTTTCTGAAGAAGATCAAAAGATAAAGGAAATTATGAATAAAGAACCTTTGTATGTAAGTGTTTATGATACCGAAGAAGAAGCTGCAATAATAATGAGAGATTATGATTTATTGGCTTTGCCAGTGGTTGATTCAGAAAAAAGATTGGTGGGAATAATAACTGTTGATGATATTATTGATATTATTGAAGAAACTGCAACTGAAGATATTCAAAAAATGGCAGCAGTAAATGCTACTGATACATCTTATTTGCATACTTCAATATGGAGTTTAGTAAAAAGTAGGGTTGTTTGGTTGATCCTCTTATTATTACTTGAAAGTGTAGCTGTATTTATTATCGATGGGTTTTCTGCAATTCTTCAGAAGGTTACAATTCTTGCGGCTTTTATACCTACAATAAATGCAATGGGGGGAAATACTGGAAGCCAGATGTCTGCAGTTATCATTAGATCAATGGCATTAGGAGAATTGGACAAAGATGATTTTAAAAAAGTTTTGAGAAAAGAGATAGTTGTTGGGACAATACTTGGATTAATTTTATCTGTTGTTATGGGAGTAAGAGCGTTTGTAAATACTCAAGATATATCAATAATATTAGCCCTTTCTTCTTCTATGATAATCGTAGTTCTCGTCTCAAACTTTTTAGGATCTATTCTACCTTTTTTTGCAAAAAGATTCAAATTAGATCCTGCGTTAATATCTGGCCCTCTTATATCAACTATTATGGATGTAATTAGTATGGCGGTATATTTTTCTGTTTCTCTTTATTTTCTAAAAGATATGCTTTAATAAATATAAACAGCAAAATGAAAGAAGTTAGACTGAGAGGCTTTAAAGCAAAGGATTAAACTATTTCTTGGTTTAGATTATGATAAATCAAAAAACTTAGAATTTTTTCAAATTTCTGAGCCTTTTGGGGGTCAAGTATTGTGGCTAATCCAAAGATAGCTAAAAATTTTTTAAATAATATGAAAACAAAAATAAAATGAGAGCATACGCTCTCATTTTATAAATATTTCCATTTTTTCATTTGTGGACAAAACTACATTTCCTTTTTTCTTCATCACCAACAAATCACCAGGAGTTAAATCAGTAGATTCGTCATTGACTTTTATATTGATTCCTCCAGCTTGTACGAAAATTTTTTCAACTTCTTTTTCTATGGTTCCATCAGTTTTTACAAGGTCCCATTCTTTTACTTTTAACTTTCTTAGATGTTCTTCTTCGGGAAATTTTATTAAAAAGAAATTATCAAATTCTATTTCTTTAGTTTGATCTTTAAAAAATAAATCACTTGGATTCTCCAAAGCATGATCTAAACCACCTAAAGTTTCACTTAAAAGTTCATAATATTTTGCAATTGTTTCTTCGTCATATTTTCTGTTTAAGTAATTATCTAATTCATCAAAATCAGCATCTGGGTGCTGTTCTAAGAATATTTCTACATCTTTTATAACATTTTCCACAAAAATACCTCCTAAGGATTAAATCTGCATTCTCATTATTTCTTTATAAGATTCAATAATTTTGTTTGTTACCTGTGATGTTAACTGTAAAGACAAAGAAGCTTTTTCTGCAGCAATAATAACTTGATGTACATCATTTATTTTACCAGTAGAGTAATCTACAGCGGCTTTATCTGCAGTTTTTTGAAGGTTATTAACATCATTAATTGCATCTTTCAACATGTTGGAAAAATCAACATTTGATGATTCATTAGCTTTTTGTGCAGGGTTTACTTTATTAATTCCAGAAATGTTCTGAATTCCGTTGATTTTATCTATCAATATGTTTCACCTCCGTTATTTACCAATATTTAAAGCAGAGTTATACATAGATTTTGCAGAATTAATAACTGCAGCATTAAGATCATAAGCTCTTTGAGCAGTCATCATATCAACCATCTCTTTCAATACATTTACGTTTGGCATTCTCACATATCCTTCTTCATTTGAATCAGGATGATCAGGATTGTAAACTAATTTAAATGGTGTAGTATCTTCTTCAATTGAACTTACTTTTACTCCGCCAAAATCATTTTTTCTTTTTCCTTTTTCTCCGTTCAAAACTTCTTCAAAGGTAACGATTTTTCTTCTATAAGGTTCACCATTTTCGGTTCTGGTAGTATCTGAATTTGCTAAATTTTGAGAAATAACATTTAATCTGAATCTTTCAGCTGACATCCCCGAAGCAGATATATTAATACTCTTAAATATTCCATCCATTATTTGATGCTCCTTATGGCTGTATTATACCTATTAATTGCATAGGTCATCATTCTTGTTAAGCCATTATATTTTAAAGTATTTTGAACCATATCAGCTACCTCAGCGTCTATATCTACGTTATTACCATCATTTCTAATTGAAGTTTCGTCTTGGGTTACTTCTTTAGCTTGAACTTTTTCTAAACTTAAGGTATTATTTAAATGTTGTTCTTTGTTTGTTTTTAACTTAAGTTGGTCTTTATTATCTACAGCTTTAGAGAGTTCTTCTTCAAAAGATATTGTTTTTCTTTTATAATTTGGGGTATTATAATTTGCTATGTTTTGTGCTATTGCTTGTTGCTTTTTTAAAGAAGCGTCCATAGCCTTTGGTAGAATATCAAAATTTATATCAAACATTATTATCCCTCCTGGTATTATTATTCTTTTCATTTTTTTAAAAATCCTAAAATTGGGGGAGTTTTATGAAAAAAATTTTTTTAATTGGATATTATGGCTATAAAAATTACGGTGATGATTTATTATTTAAAGCTCTAATAAAAATTTTAGAAGATATAGGATTTGAAGGTAAAATAGTTATTCCTGCTGATGAGTTACCCGAATACCAAGTGAATAACAATTTTTTTATTGAAAAAATCAGTAAATATGATATATTAAACATTAATAACAATATAAAAAAATCAGACGTAGTCATTTATGGCGGAGGAAATTTGTTCCAAACAGAGACTTCGTTAAAAAGTTTCTACTACTATTATTATATCGCAAAACAAGCCATAAAAAACAACAAAAAAGTTCTTTTTTTATCACAAGGTTTTGGCCCATTAAAACACAAAGTAGTCAAGCCAAAATTGAAAAAAATACTGAAATATGATAGGTTAACAGGTGTTTATAGAGACATTACTTCGCATAAATATTCAAAAAAATTCAATGAAAATTCTTATCTTGGTGTTGATATAGGTCCTTATTATTTTAAAGATTCCAATATAATAAAGAAAAATAAAATATCATTATGTTTAAAAAATGAATATTATGATATAGAAAATCTAATTAACTTTTTGTCAATTTTTGAGGATTATGAAGTATCCACATTGGTTATTAATTCTAATCAAGATGCCATAATGAATTACTATTTAGTAGAGGAGATTAGGGCAAAAACAAAATTAAATGCTGTGTTCCCTTTTAAAGACTTTGACAAAATAATAGAAGAAATCAAGACTTCTAAAATAGTAATTTCCGATAGATTGCACTCTTCCATAACAGCCGCTTATTTCAACAGCATATTTTTTACATATAATAATTCAAAAAATAAAAGGGTTTTAAAAACTATAGATAAAAGTTATAATTTTTTCTATAAGAACCTTATGGATTTACCTTTTTTATACTCGGATAAAGAAACAAAAAATTACGACTTCAAAGGATATGGGGAAGTTTACAAAGAAAAATTAGCGCAAACTGTTGATATTACAAAAGAAGTTATTCAAAACGCCTTAAAGTAACTAAATTTTGATCAGCTGTAGTTAAAATTAATATAATGTTGTTGTCTGGTGCTTCAATATCTATTGGATAAGATCCAACTTCGATTTCTTGGTATATTTTTTTGTTTTTGATAATATACAATTTATTATCTATATGTGAAATTGCGTATATATATTCTTGATTGGGAGAAATAGCAAAATCTCTTATTGGTACATCCAAAATTTTTTCTTTTTCATTTTTTTCAATATCATAAAAATACAATCCAGAATTTAGTGAATTAATCAATAGTTTGTCTTTATAAACTTCTATATTAGTTGTATACTCATTTATATGAACTAAAAATTCTTGTTTAGTTAAAAGATTTTTGTAAATATTACCCTCGTAATAATTTAATATATATTCAACACCATCTTTATTTATGATATCTATAGGATGTTTAATATTTGCATAATTTAATATATAAGTATTATTTTCAGGTTTTAGAAATAAAATATTTGATTTAAAATTACCATTTTCAACATTTTCTATCATAGGAATATAAATTTTATTATCGTTTTTAATAATTAACGGACTAGTAACAGAGTGATTTATAAAATTTATAATATTTAAATCAGTATCTAATATATAAATTCTATTAGGATTTGTTGAGGTTATATATATTTTATTTTCAAATATTTCAATATTTGTTGGTTTTGACTCCAATTTAATTTTTTTTATTATATTATTATTTTTAAGTTTAAAAATTGTTTTGGTATAATTATCAATAATATAAAAGTAATGGCCATCATACGCTCCACCTAAAGGTATTACGGCATCTTCAAAAGTAAATTTTTCTTGTGAATAAAAATCTATGATGTCCACTTTTCCGTCATAATCAGGAATAATAACATAATTTTGGTTTGTGTAAATGAAATTAGTTCGAGTTCCTACAGAATGAGTACCAGTAATAATAAAAGTGTCCTTAGAAAAAATTATGACAGAAAAAATTGTTAATACTAATGTAAATAAAACTTTTTTAAAATTTATAATAACTCCTCCCTTTTAGAAAATCATCATTATTTTATCACAAGACCCTTAAAAAACAAATAATCAACTAAAACTACTTTTGTAAATAGACAAATTTTGTAGTATAATGTTTCAGAGAAAGTATGAAAGAGGTGAATTTTATTGGTCCTCGTTGCTATAGTTGGTGGTAGTGGTTCTGGAAAAACTAGTGTCACAAGAAATATAGTTGAACATTTTGAAAATAGGGCTTCAATGCTTAATATGGATGATTATTATAAAGATTTACCCCCCCAGGTAAATCCTTATGATTTTAACTTTGACGATCCAAAAGCTTTTGACTTTAAATTACTTAGAGAACATTTAGAACTTTTAAAAAAGGGTAAAACTATTGAAATGCCTGTTTATAATATGGTTACCTTCCGAAGAGAAGAAGGCGTAACAAGGACATTTCCACCGAATGACCTAGTTTTAGTTGAAGGAATATATACCCTTCACGATGATAAAATATCTGAAATGTTTGATTTCTCTGTATACATTGATGCTCCTTCAGATGAAAGGCTAATAAGAAGAATAGAGAGAGATACAATTGAAAGAGGTAGAACAGTAGAGAGCATTTTATCACAATATAGGAAATTTGTAGCACCATCTTTTAAATCTTTTATTGAACCTCAAAAGTTCAAATGTGATATAGTATTACCAGAAGGGGTTAATAACATAAAGGGAATGAACATAATAAAAAATGCAATTGAAAGAATGCTTGAAACAAAAATATGGGAGGGAAACCAATGAAGAAAAACATAATAATTATCTTAACAATATTATTGGCAAGTTTCGCTTTTACTTTAAATGTAGATCAAGTTGAATCTTATTACACAACTTTTATTGAAGAATATAATAATAACAACCGCGAAGGGGAACTCTCAGAATTTTTTGTTCAAATAGACAATTTAGGGTTATATAGGTTTTACAGAAATATGATGGTAGGAACTGCTGAATATACAGATAGACCTTCAGACGTTCAAAGATATTTGACTGAGATTTATAATCAATTGGAATACGAAAATGCAGAAGAACAAATAGCCTATGCAGGTTTTATGGCGTATGTTCAATCAAAAATTTCAAGTGATAGTTTGTCAAGGGAAATGATAAGATCTTTACCTGCGTATTATACTTCTATACAAGAATATCAATCTAATGTTGAAAATGAAGTTTTGACTTATATAGGCAATGTGATAGGTTATTCTTTGGGGGTGCTTGAAGAATCACCATATAAAAATATTGAAAGGTTTGATTTTAACGGAGAAATAGAAAACAGAGATTTTTATGTTTATCAAGGAGGAAGTAACAGCGAATACAATCAAATCATAGAAGAAAATAAAGAAGAAATTCTTACTCAAATAGAGGAAATTGCAAATTCTAATTTAACTGGGTTTGAACTTGAATTAGCGATTGACGATATTTCTTATCAATATATTGATTCTATATCTTCATTAGTTCAAGAACAAATTGCTCAGTCATTAGCCATGTTTATAGAAAAGGCTGAAACAACATTTAATCCTAACTTTATAAGACTTTTAGTTTATTTGGCTTTAATTATTTTATTTGCCTTATTTTTGAAAAATCTATTAAAGTACTTACTTATAGCTATTTATATTTTTGAATTAATTTTTCTTATATTTATATATAATCCAATACAGGATCCTGTAACTTCTTTCATATATGGTGCTTTTGTTATTGTAGCAATTTCGATATTTTTCTTAACTTCAGTGTTAAATGCTTTTGGTAGAGACGTACATATCTTTGAAAGATTCAAAAATATAGCTATATTTGTTTCTGTAATAGTTATAATAACTATACCTGCATACTCAATTATTGATTTGAAAATGGATAACAATACTCAATTTAATGATTCTATTTTTGAAGATCAACTTTTAAAAGATACTGTAACTTATTCTCACACCTCGATTCAAAGGACTATTGGGACTTTGAAATCAAATTTAGGCCTAGAATTTTCCTCTATGAGAAGTCTTTACGGCACTGAAATAAATAATTTCTTAAAAAATTCTATAAATGCGAACGTTTATGATCATGTATACGCTGATTCAACTGAATCTATTGATATTGCTATTAATTCTGATGGCTTAAAATTTAGCAATACGGAAAGTTATATAAACAATGCTCGAAATTTATCAAAATCAATAGACGATATAATGTCATCTGCTGAAGTAAGAAAATCGAGAATTTTAGGTGCGCTTGATGAGTTAGAAAGTAATATAGAGAGCATATTGTTGTATTCCGACGATGAATTTAAGAACATTGTAATTAACACTTTAACTTCTCAATTTAATTCGAGTAACCTTTTAGAAGATATAGAAATTCAATCTTACTTTGACATACAACCTTTAAAAACAATTGATCTAAGAGTTTATAACACGGTACATGGCACTATTTATTTGATTGTCTTCATGTTCTCTTTATTATTGTTTTTAATATTCGAAGATAAACTATTTAAAATCATTACAACTGTAGGAATGCTTATAGCCTCAATAATGGCTTTTATTACTCCATCAAACATGACAGTTTTATCTCAAGTTAACTATCCACCTTTGGTTACAAATGATTATTCTGTTAATATTATAATAGGTATATTAATGTTATTTATTACTTTTATTATTCAAATAAAAAAAGAAAAAAAGATTTCAGTGGATTAAAAGGAATTTATTCCGTATCATAATTCTCAATTAAGGGGAGGTAGTAAATTATGAAAAAGCTAACTGTATTGGCTTTGGTATTAACACTTATTGTTAGTTCTTTTGCTTTAAAAGCAATCATGGTTACAGACACTGGAGGTCTTGGAGACAAATCATTCAATGATGGTACATGGGAAGGATTGCTTCAAGCAGAGGAAGAACTTAATGCAGAAGTAGATTACATCATTTCAAAAGAACAAACAGACTATGTTGGAAACTTAACTAACGCTGCTCAAGATGCAGACGTAGTTGTTGCTGTTGGATTTTTGATGGCAGATGCATTATTCAATGTAGCTCCACAATTTCCCGATACAAGATTCATAGGAATTGACATTTCTCCATCTGAAGGTCAAACAGTTCCAAGTAATTTAGCACTTTATATATTTAAAGAAGAACAAACTTCTTTCTTAGCAGGATATTTAGCTGCTTCTATGACACAAACAGGGACATTAGGTTACGTTGGTGGAATTAGAATTCCTCCTGTTTTAAGATTGGAAATAGGATTCAGATCAGGTGTAAAAGCTTATAATCAATTGCATAACACAAATATCAATGTATTAACTGGTTATGTTGGCGGATTTGGAGAGCCTGCAAAAGGTAAACAAATGGCAATATCTCAATATCAACAAGGTGCAGACATAATTTTCCACGCAGCTGGAGCATCAGGAAACGGTGTTATTGACGCTTCAAGGGAAATTGGTTCAGATTACTATGGAATTTCACCAAATGCAGATTTGAAAACAGTTATAGATGCATATTATGCCAAAGGAACAGGCTATTTCTCAATAGGTGTTGACTCTGACCAAGATTACTTAGCTCCTGGTTATGTTTTAACATCAGCAATGAAGAGAGTAGACCAAGCTGCATTCTTAGGTATAAGATCAGCAAGATCAGCAAGAGCATTTCAGTCAGGATTAAACGTTTTAGGCTTTAATCAAGATGGTGTTGGCTTATCACCTATGAAATATACAAAAGGCATGGTTCCTTCAAGTGTATTCGCTGAAATTGCTTATTTAAGAACATTAGTTGAAAGCGGAGAAATCGTAATAGCAGATACAGATGAAACATTTGGAAGTTTTGACGTTTCTAATGTTGAATTTCCTTTTTGATAGATAATTAAAATATAGGGATAGGTAACCCCTATCCCTTTTTTAAAACATTATTCAATGTTTTAAAAAAGGGATGGAAATATACAGGAGGTGTAACAATGTCATCAAATCCTGATTTAAATAAAAAGGATTATGCAGTTTTTATGGAGAAAATAACGAAAGAGTTTCCAAGGGTATTGGCGAATGACAAAGTTGATTTAAAAGTAAAAAAAGGTGAAATTCATGCTCTTATTGGAGAAAATGGTGCAGGAAAATCCACTTTAATGAATCAACTATATGGATTATATAAACCTACTTCTGGAGAAATTTATATATCAGGTGAAAAAGTAGATATTGAAGGTCCAAAAGACGCAATAAAAAAAGGTATTGGCATGGTTCACCAACATTTTATGTTGGTAGATAATTTAACAGTTACAGAAAACGTTATTTTGGGTTCAGAGGAAACAAAACGTGGTATACTTGACATCAAAAAAGCAAGAAAAGAAGTTAAAGAGCTTTCAGAAAAATATGGATTGAAAGTTGATGTTGATGCTAATATTGAAGACATACCTGTAGGAATGCAACAAAGGGTAGAAATTATCAAAACTCTTTATAGAGGTGCAGATATTCTTATTCTGGATGAACCAACTGCTGTTCTAACCCCTCAAGAAATTGATGAAATATTTGAAATAATGGATAAATTAAGAAAAGATGGTAAAACTATTATTTTTATTTCTCATAAATTACATGAAGTCATGCAAATATCAGATAATATTACTGTTATGAGATTGGGTAAAGTTACTGGTAATGTAAGCGTAAAGGAAACTAATGAAAAACAACTTGCAAATATGATGGTCGGTAGAGAAGTTGTTTTAAGAGTAGATAAAAAACCAAAAGAACCTGGAGATGTTTTTGTCAAAGTAGATAATTTAAAAGTCAGAGACAATAGAAAATTAGAAGCTGTTAGAGGCATTAGTTTTGAAATCAAAAAAGGTGAAATATTAGGTGTTGCTGGCGTTGCAGGTAATGGACAAACAGAATTAGTTGAAGCATTGACAGGTCTTAGGGAAATTGAGAGTGGTAAATATTTTTATAATGGTAAAGATGTTTCTAATTACAATGTAAGAGAACTTAGAGAACTACATATAACTCATATACCTGAGGATAGATTTAGATATGCCATGGTTCAAGAGTATCCTAATTACTATAATATGATAATGGGCAGACATTTTAAAGAACCCTTTGCTTATAGAGGCTTTTTAAACCATGATGAAATTTATAAGTATAGTGAAAAACTGATTAAAAATTTTGACGTTAGACCTGCGGATATAACTCAAAATACTGGTACCTTATCTGGGGGAAATCAGCAAAAAGTTGTTATAGCCCGAGAAGTATCTGCTGAACCTGAATTTATTGCTATAGCTCAACCAACAAGAGGTTTAGATGTTGGAGCTATAGAATATGTACACAATGAAATTTTAAATTTAAGAGATAATAATGTCGCAGTTCTTTTAGTTTCAATGGAATTAGAAGAAGTATTATCTTTAAGTGATAGAATAATAGTTATGTATGAAGGACAAATAATGGGTGAAGTTAAACCAGATGAAGTTACAGTTGAAGAAATGGGTCTTATGATGGCTGGTAAAAAGTTGAAAGATATAAAAATGTCTACAGAATTAGAGTCCCACGGAGGCGATAAATAATGGCTACACACACAAGAAGGATTAAATGGATGCCTTTTTTAGTTCCGCTATTGGCAGTTTTATTTTCTTTATTGATCTCTGCTATTATAATATTGTTGATTGGAGAAAATCCATTAACTGCCTATTTTGAGATGTTTAAAGGTGCTGTCGGATCAAGGCTATCTTGGGCAGATAATATAACAAAAATGACCAGTTTGCTTTTAACAGGTTTAGCTGTTGGATTTGGTTTTAGAGCTGGAGTTTTTAATATTGGTGCTGAAGGCCAAATGACAGTCGGTGGAATCATGGCAGTTTTTGTGGGTATTAACATGGGTAATGTACCTTCAGTAATCGCCATACCTTTAACAATGACAGCCGGTATTATAGGGGGAGCAGTTTGGGCTTCCATTGCTGGATTCTTAAAAGCAAAAACGGGTGCACATGAAGTTATTTCAACTATTATGCTTAACTGGGTAGCTTATCATTTAAGCAATTATTTGGTAGCAGGTCCTCTGGCAGTTGGCCAAGGAGTTCCAAAATCACCTGAAATTGCGGAAAGTGCTCAATTACCTCCATTGATAACAGTTCAAGCATCTACGGTTCCTTCAGGAATTATAGTTGCTATTGTAGCAGCGGTTGTTGTTTACATAATTTTGCAAAGAACTACAATGGGTTATGAGTTGAAAGCTGTTGGTTATAATCCTTATGCAGCTGAATATGGTGGAATATCTATTAGTAAAAATATAGTTTTAACAATGGCAATATCTGGTGGATTAGCTGGTTTAGCCGGTTCCGTTGAAGTTATGGGAGTTTATCATAGAATATTTGGAGCTTTTACTGGAGACAGAGGTTTTGACGGTATAACTATAGCTTTGATTGGTCAAAATAATCCTATTGGTATTATTTTTTCAGCTTTCTTGATTTCGTCATTAAGGGCTGGATCCAATTCAATGCAAAGTGTAGGTATACCTGATGATATTGTTACCATTATTCAGGGTATCATCATTCTCTTTGTTGCTGCAGATAGAATAATAAAAACGTTGATCACAAGAACACAAAAAAATAAGAAACCTTCACTTGAGGGTGGTGAGGATAAATGAGTTGGTTAGAAGCAATTTTTACTTCTTTAACATCACCTCTTTTTTATAAACTGACTATATTGTCAGCATTACCTTTAGTATTTGCTGCAATAGGAGGAGTTTTTACAGAAAAAACAGGTGTTGTAAATATTGCGCTTGAAGGTATAATGAAAATGGGTGCTTTTACATCCGTTGCTTTTACTTATATAACTGGAAATATTTGGATTGGTTTATTAGCTGGTATTATATCCGGTATTATATTGGCAGGTTTACATGCTTATGTTTCTATTGAATGGTCTGCGAATCAAATAGTTTCTGCAACGGCTATAATCATTCTTGCTCAAGGTATTGTTGGTTTTTTAATGGTACCTGTTTTTGGTCAAGAGGGCCAGAGTGATTTTGTGTCAAAAATTCCAAATATAAAAATAGATTTTATAAGAGATATTCCTTTTATAGGTGAAATATTTGGAAATATATCTTTGTTTTTTTACTTAGCTGTATTTGTTATTGTTGCTTCTTGGATACTAATTTACAAAACACCTCTTGGATTAAGAATGAGGGCTGTTGGGGAAAATCCAAAAGCAGCAGATACTTTAGGGGTTAATGTTAAAGGAGTTAGATACTTTGGTGTTATAATGTCAGGTGTTTTGGCTTCTTTAGGTGGTATATATTTAGCCCTTGGTGACTTAGGTCAGTTCCAAGAAGAAATGCCAGCAGGTAAAGGTTTCATTGCTTTAGCCGCTATGATTTTAGGTAATTGGAATCCAATTGGCGCAATGTGGGCGGCATTATTATTTGGTGCAGCAGAAGCCATGAATATACAATTACAAACCTTACTGGAATTGCCTTCAGAGGCAAAGGCATTATTGAATTTATTACCATTTATTTTAACACTCGTTGTAGTTGGAGGGTTCGTTGGAAGAACGAGATCACCAGCCGCAAGTGGAGAGCCATACGAAAAAGAATAAAATTAATTATTTGCCCGCTTTTAAAAAAGCGGGCTTTTAAATTTATATTTATTTTAAGATTAAACTGATATTATAAAATGGAGGTTTTATGAATTCTTTTGATCAGGACTATTTAAACAAATACGGAAAGATTATTGGAATAGACGAAGCTGGTAGAGGGCCTCTTGCTGGACCCGTTTTTACCGCTGCAGTTTATGTGGATTCTAAAGAAGAATTAAAACTATTATCCAATATAGGAGCCGATTCGAAAAAATTATCAGAAAAGGAGAGAATTAAAAGGTTTAATTTTCTTATAAAAAATTTTAAGTATGATATTAATTATTCTGATGAGTCAGTAATTGATGAGATAAATATTTTACGAGCAACTAATTTATCTATGATAAAAAATTTAAAAAAATTAGATTTAAAAGATGTTTTTTTAATGGTAGATGGTAAAAATTTTTATTTTGATGATCGATTTGAATGTGTAATTAAAGGAGATGAAAAGTCTTCTCTCATAGGGGCGGCTTCAATACTAGCAAAAGTATCAAGAGATAATTATATGATAACATTAGATGAAAGGTTTCCAGAGTTTGAATTTAAAAGACATAAAGGATACCCTACAAAAAAACACATAGAAAATGTATTGAAATATGGTATAATAAAAGATTATAGAATCACTTTTAATCCAATAAAGAAGTTTTTGATTGAAAATAAAGTTAAGTATAATAAAAATGATTTTTCTAAATATAGATTGATTAAATTGGGAATATTATAGAGTCATAGTTTACTTACAGGAAATTTTTTTGAATTGTCTGAAATAATGCAAATACTTAGAAGTGAAAATGGTTTTTCCTGGCTTAAAAAACAAACTACGAATTCTAAGAATATATTTATAAAAATTTTATTGAAATTGAAAAAAGAATATAAGAAAGAATTATAAAATTTTGAAAAAATAATCATAAAAAATATAATAATATAAAAAGGAGGAAAAAAAGTGAGAAAATTTACTATTACATTTTTAGTATTGATTTTATCTTTGACAACATTATCTTTAAATATGAGTTATGAAGAACTCTCGGATGATCTATCTATGATTGTAAATGAAGAAGAGATTTCTTCTGAATTTTTCAAAGCCCAAACAGATATGATAAATATTTTATCAACAGTTAAGCAAACAAATGAATTATTTTTTCAAACTCTAACTAATACAGCCACAGGTCTTGAACTTTTGAATTCTTATAACAAAAGGGTTGCTATTAATTTTTCTGGAAAAGTTTTATTTATTCAATTTGTAGAAAGCAAAGGTATATCATTAGGTAGAGAAAATCTAAAGGAAAATATAACAAATCAATTTGATGAAATTATAAATAACAGCGGTATATCAGCGGATGACGTTAGTACTTATTTGAATTCAAAAGGTTTCAACACTAAAGAAGCTTATTTGGATTTACAATATTATAATGCTCTTTATGAAAGAGCTATTCAACTTTATTATCAATCTAAATCTTTAGAATATGATATTAGTGATGAAGAAATTAAAAATGAATATAATAAGAACCAAGATTCTTATGTAAAGCCACCACAGTCTGAAATATCAATAATAAGGTTTGAAGATTCTGAAGAAGCTAGCTTGACTTATAAAAAAATAACTGATGGTTATTATAATTTTGAAGATGTGTATGAAGAAAAGAAAAAAGAAGAAAATGCTGATAACATAACTATTGATTTAAATGTAGAGGGAAATCAATATGTTAACATTGTTAAAAACAATGCTCCTGGATACATTTCCAAACCACAAAACGTTGGTGAAAATGAATGGATATTGATAAAAATACTTTCAAAGTCACCAGAAAGAAAATTGTCTATAGATGAAGCAAAAAATCAAATAATATTTAACTTAAGAGATAGAAAAGCTAAAGATTATTTTGATACAATATTACCGAAGGAGTTTGAAAAATTCAAAGAAGAATCTAAAGTTGTACTAAATAAAAAGCTATTTTATTAGAGGAGGTTTTTTGAATGCCAAAGGTAACAGAAGAACAAGTTATGAATGCCTTAACTAATGTATATGATATGGAAATCGGTTTTGATGTTGTATCTTTAGGTTTAATCTATAATATTGATATAGATGAGAAAGACAATGTTCACGTTGATATGACTTTAACTACTCCTATGTGTCCTTTAGCAGGAATGATAGTTGAAGATGCCAAAAGCAAAATTGGTGAAGTTGAAGGGACGAATGAAGTAGACGTTGAATTAACTTTTGATCCCCCTTGGGATCCCTCAAAAGCAAGTGAAGAAGTCAGAAGGTTATTAGGGATATAATGAATTCTATAGATTATATTAATAAAATTAGAAGGGACTTAAACATCTCTTCTAATTTTATTTTAAAAACATTATCAATATATTTTGATAGGGATATTATAGACATAAAAATAAAAAATTTCGATATAAGCAAAAAAGATTTATATAATCTAAATAAAATATTTTTAGAAGATTACCCAATAGAATATATAAAAAATACCGCTTTATTTTTAGGTAAAGAATATTATGTTGATGAAAATGTCTTGATTCCCAGGGTTGAAACAGAAGACCTTGTGATTTTAGCAGAAAAAATTATAAATGAAAATAATTTTGGTACTCTTTTGGATTTAGCAACAGGAAGTGGGGTTATTGCAATTTCACTTAAAATAAAGAATCCAAATTTAATTGTTTATGCCTCTGATATTTCCGAAAAAGCTTTAGGTGTTGCACAAAAAAACGCTTTAAAGCATAATGTTGAAATAGATTTTTTAAAATCTGATATTTTTGAAGATATGCAAGACAAGATGGAAATTTTTGATTTTATAGTTTCTAACCCTCCTTATGTTGAAGAGATGAGTCCTTATATAAACTCAAGTATAAAGCATGAACCAAAAAAAGCGTTATTCTCTGGAAAGGATGGTCAAGATTTTTTTAGAAAATTGATTCAATATAGAAGTATATTGAAAAACAAAACTCTGTTGTTTGAAACAACAGAGTTTAATTATAGAAAAACTAAAAATATTTTATCTAATTTGGGTAAAACGGAAATATTTAAAGATTCATTTGGAAAATATAGATTTATATTAGTTAATACTTAAATAAAATTATTAAAGTTAATTTTTATAATAACTTTATACTGTAAAAAAGGATTCAGAAAAACAAACTATTGAATAAATAAAGTTTAGCTTCTATCCAAATTTTCGACCAAGATAACTTCGCCCATACCTATTTTGAGTTTTTTAGCAATTTGATCTGGACTGTTCCCTTCTTTTAACAATCTTCGGATTTTTTCTGATTTTGTTTCTTCGTTGTTGACCTGTATTTTTTGTTTAGTTTCTTCTTTTATTTTTCCACTATTCTCTATTGTTCCTATTGAATTACTTTCATATGTATCAATACTATTATTAGTTTTTTCTTTTTTAATTAAATTTTCTTCATTTATTTGTTTGTCAATTAGTTGTTCATTTAATATATTCTTTTTTTTGTTTTGATTATAATTTGTGTTAGCCTTTTGGATGTTGTTAATCTTTTCTTCCAGAATGTTCAACTGAGAATAAGCATTTTCAATAGAACTTTCTAAATCTTGTAAAACATCGTCAGCAATTTTGATTTTATTGTCTAAAAGTCTCATTTTATCTGTGGTGACTTTTCTAAATTTACTTAAAATATTGTTTGCATCTTCATCAATATTTAAAAGTTTTTCATCTTGAATTTCATTAGTCCTTTTTGCTATTTTTATCATATAAATTAAATTTATTAAACCTATAAATAAAGCTATAATTGATACGATTATAAAAGGTAATTGCATAATAAAACTCCTTAATATGTAATATCAAAAACAATTGTTGGAAAATCTATCTGACCTTCTTGTTCGTAAATTACAAAATTTTCTCCTCTTTGAGTTGGTTGAGGGATTATAGATTGTATTTGCCAATTTCTTGGATATTCAATAACAATACTATCCTGAACATTAAGAGGTTGCCCAGGAAGAGAAAATTCCAATGTATTACTATTTAATCTATCTGTAAAACCCATAACTGTTACAGTTTCTTCTATTGTTAAATTTGGTTTTGAAGTTGACATTGTTGATTCATATGAAATTACTTCAAAGGGTCTTTCAATATTTTTCATAATTTGGGCAAAGTTATCCACATATGCTTCTTTTTTTTCTTCATCAGGGGTGTTGAAATTTTCTATTAATTGATTAAAAGAATTATCATCTTCAGCTTTCATTGTTATATTTGTGTTTATAGCTACAGATTGATCCTCATTAATAATAAAAATAGAATTTGAGTTTAATATGTCATATTTAGCTCTCATTGAATTGGCCATAAAAAATTGGAATATTGTCAAACCGCCTAAAAATATTAATGTAATTAAAATAAAATTTGAATTTCTCTTTGGTGTTCTGTTTTCTGGCATTTGTATCCTCCTTGAATTATAATAATGTTATTTCATTATATTATATCATATAATATAAAAAATGTGATAGAATATTCATTGATAGCAGTTTACAATATTTCACTTGGGGGGGTACTTATGGTAGAAGATGAGAATTCTATGATAATAACGATAGACTTGTTTTCTGGGCCGTTTGAGAAACTTGTCGAATTGATTAAAGAAAAAGAAATCCCCATAAGAAAAATACCTCTCAAAACCATATGTAAAATATTTGATAAATATATGCATGATAATTTAGAGAGATTAAATAACGTTTCTGAATATATGCATTTATCAGGATATTTGACTTATTTAAAATCAAAGGATTTACTTCCAAATTCAGAAAATAACAAAAATTTCAAAAAAGAAAAAAATATGTTTTATTCTCTTGTAGAAGATTTTGAACTTATAAAAGAAACTAAAAAAATAATTAAAAATGATTTTGGTAAACCTTCTAAAAGATATGTGAGGATAAAAAATCATGCCTCTTTTAATCAAGAGAAAGTTCAAGATCAATTGGATATTTTTTTAAAAGATTTTATAAACGAGCACAAAAAATTAGAAATAATCAAAGAACTTTATACTGTAGAAGAAGCCATGGATAGGATAAAAGAAGAACAAGAATTTGATTTATTAAAATTGTATTCATTTTCACAAAAAAATAAATTGAAATTTATAGTACTGTTTTTAGCAGCTTTAAACCTCGTTAGAAATGATGTTTTCATATATGAAAATGGATATTTCATAAGAAATATGGAGGAATAATTATGGATATGAAATTTCAGATGATTGAAGCCTTAATCTTATCAAAGAGCAATGGTATAAGTTTTGATGAAATAATAAAAAGGACTAATTTTGAAGAAGAAGAGGCAAAAAAAATAATTAACGAAATTCAATTACATTATATTAACGAAGAACATGGGATAGAACTTGGTAGGTTTCAAAATAGGTATAGATTTGAAATAAAGCCTGAGATAAAAAAATTGATAACACAAAAACCAAAAAAGATGGAATTAACAGATACTCAATTTGAAGTGTTAACAATTTTGTTTTTAAATGGTGCTTCAAGAGGGATAGAGATAGAAAAATCACGCGGTAAGAATTCATATTCTCAAATTAAAAAATTACGAGAGTACGGGTTAGTAAAAAAAGTAAAGAAAAAAAACACTCAGAATAGCTATCTGTATGATTTATCAGATAGATTTTATGAATGGATACCTGAAACAACTTTAAGGAAATTGGAGGAAATTAAAAATGCTAACACTACAGAAAGCGATACAAACCCTGGGGCTGAGCAGAAGGAAATCAGCTGACTATATAAAAAAAAGAGGAATAAAAGTAAATGGAAAATTAATAAAAGAACCATGGTACGAGATTGAATATGGCGACGAGATAGAGTTTGAAGGTAAAAAACATAAATTTGAAAAAATCAAGGAAAAAAAAGAAGATAAAGTTTACTATTTGCTCAACAAACCTAAAGGAGTATTATGCTCAATGGAAGATCAATTTGGTAGAAAAACTATAAAAGATCTTATAAAAGGTAAAATAAAAGAAGAAAATATCTTTCATGTAGGAAGACTTGACTATAATACTTCTGGGATCATTCTTTTGACAAATGATGGTGAACTGGGGAACTATCTTTTACATCCAAAATATAAGGTAGAAAAAATATATGATGTTTTAGTTATGGGACATCCAAAAAAAGAAGAATTAAACAAGTTAGAAAGAGGCATGGAGATAGAAGGTGGTTTCAAAACAAAACCAGCTAAGATTGAAAAAGTCAAAAAGAAGGGAAATAATCATCAAATTATTATCAAAATATCCGAAGGAAGGAAAAGACAAGTAAGGCTTATGTTTAAATCAATAGGGTATACTGTTTTAAATTTAAAAAGATTGGCTTTTGGACCCTGGGAAATAAATAGAGTACCTAAGGAAGGAGACATATTGAAATTAGATAATGAAGAAATAAAAAAATTATTTAAAAAATTAAAATAAAAAAAGGGGCGAATTATTCGCCCCGGGTGGATGGGCCGAAAATATTTTAATATTTTCGGGGGGATGGATGCTATTATTATATCTCACATTTATTAAATAATCAACAATTTTTAATTAATAAAAAGTTTAAAAAAGAACTTAATTTTAAGGAGACTAATCATGTTTGAAAAAGTTGAGAAAATAGTTGAAAATGCAGGGGAAATTCTAATAAATAACTTAAAAGGAAATTATAATACTTATTCCAAAAAGGACAAACACGATATAGTAACAGAGATTGACATGAAAATACAAGATTATTTAAAAAATGAATTGATGAAATTAACTCCAAATGCGGGTTTTTTAGCAGAAGAGAGAGGAAATACTGATAAACCAAAAGAAAATAACTATTGGGTAATAGATCCAATAGATGGCACAGTAAACTTTTCAAGAGGCTTTCCAGAAAACTGCATATCTGTTTCTTATGTTGAAAACGATGAGCCTGTTTTTGGACTTATTGACTCTCCACAAATGTCTATTAAATTTTTAAGTATAAAAGGCAAAGGTTTATTTATAAATGGAGAAAAACAAACACCAAGATGGTCAAAAACTTTAGGTGATTCCATGATAACTATAGGAGCCAACAAAAAAGAAATGGCAAATTTCATAAATATTCTATCTGATAAAGTAATGAGAATAAGACTTATAGGATCAGCAGCAATTATGGGTGCTTATGTAGCTTCGGGTTATGCGGATGCCTTTATTTTTTCAAAATCTAACTCTTGGGATATTGCAGCTGCCTATAGTATGATTAAAGAAGTTGGAGGAGAAGTATATAATTTTGATGGAGAAGACGCTGATATCTTTTCAAAACGAATTATTTTTTCTTCCAAATATATAAAAGATGACTTAATTAAATTAATTAAAAAATTAGAGGAGTGATGAGATGAAAGCTATCGTATTATGTGCTGGAAAGGGGACAAGATTAAGACCATTGACTTTCACCAATGCAAAACCTTTGATACCAATTGCCAACAAACCTACAATAATGTATTCATTGGAAAAAATAAAGAGAGCAGGAATTACAGAAATTGGAATAATAGTAAATCCAGATAATAAAAAGGATTTTGAAAAAGTTTTGGGTGATGGAGATGACATAGGAATGCAAATAACTTACATTGTCCAAGAAAATCCAAAAGGATTGGCGCATGCAGTTTCAATATCTCAAGACTTTATTGGTGATGATGATTTTTTAATGTATCTTGGTGATAATTTGGTTAACAATGATTTAGAAGAGTTTATTCATGAATTTAAAAATAACAAACACGACTCTTTTGTTCTATTAACTCCAGTAGAAGACCCAACAAGATTTGGTATAGCTGTTATGAAGGATTCAAGGATAATCAAAGTGGTTGAAAAGCCAAAAGATCCACCCTCTAACTTAGCTATTATTGGAGTTTATATATTTAACTCAAATATTTTTGAGGCGATAAAAAATATTAAACCATCCTGGAGAGGAGAACTCGAAATCACAGATGCTATACAATGGTTGATTGCCAACAATAAAAATGTAGGTGCACACATTATTTACGGTTGGTGGAAAGATACAGGGAAACCAGAAGACTTAATAGAAGCTAATAGAACAGTTCTTGAAAAGATAAAGTCAAAATCCATCGAAGGTAATGTTTATGAGAACTCAACTGTTACTGGTAACGCAATTATTGGGAAAGGATCTAAAATTATGGATTCAATCATCAGAGGGCCTGCAATTATTGGAGAAAATACCACAATTTCCAATGCATATATAGGCCCTTACACATCAATTGGAAAAGAAGTAAACATAGAAGATTCAGAAATAGAAAATTCAATAATACTCGATGGAGCTTCAATAACTTCAATACATCCGAGAATTGATTATTCTATAATAGGTGCTAACGCAAACATTATGTCTATGAAGAAAAAACCAAAATCCATGAGACTTGTAATTGGGGACTATGGAAAAATAGAAATACCAAAGTGAGGTGTTTTTAATGAAAAGAATTGAAGAATTATGGAAAAAAGTATATGGCGATAACGAATCTAAAAAAATGGATGATCTTATGAAATTGTTAGATGAGAAGAAAAAGAAAAACAAATATTTTCAAAAAGATAAAAAATGGCTTGAAAAAGGAATTATATATTCTTTATATGTAGATCACTTTTCAAGAGATTTAAAAGGTTTGAAAGAAAAGATCCCTTATTTAAAAGATTTAGGAGTTAAAACAATTTGGCTGCTGCCAATTTTAGAATCGCCAATGCAGGATCAAGGTTTTGATATTTCAGATTATTATAAGGTCAGATCAGATTTAGGAACAAATGAAGAATTTTATGAATTAATAGATCTTATACATGAAAACGGAATGAAAATAATTTTTGACATTGCTGTAAATCATACTTCTGTAGAACATGAATATTTTAAGAAGTCAAGGTCATCAAAAGTTAATCCTTACAGGGATTGGTATATATGGAATAAAGATAACAAAAAGTATAATTCTACCAGAATTCTTTTCAAAGGGATGATGGATAGCAACTGGGAATACGATGAAAAAACTGGAGAATATTATTTTCACAGGTTTTATGAAATACAACCTGATTTGAACTATAAGAATCCAGATGTTTTGATAGAGATGATCAACATTCTTTCATTCTGGAAACTAAGAGGAATTGATGGGTTTAGAATGGATGCGGCTCCTTTTTTATGGAAAGAAGAAGGAACTAACTCTGAGAATCTTGAAAAAACTCATCTCATATTAAAGATATTTAGAGAAGCTTTAGACTATATAAGCGAGGGAACAACACTAATAGCAGAAGCCAATCAACCTCCCAAAGATGTAGTTGAGTATTTTGGCCAAGGTGATGAATGCCATGCAGCGTATCATTTCCCATTAATGCCAAAAGTCTATTTGGCAATTGCAGAAAATAAACCAGAATACATAATTCAAACACTATCAGAAAAAAACACGCCTAAAATCCCAGATAATTGTCAATGGCTTGTATTTTTGAGGTGCCATGATGAACTAACTCTTGAATTTGTAACCGAAGAAGAGAGAAAGAAGATGTTGAATTACTTTCTACACGATAAAAGATGGTCTTTTAGAGAAGGAGAAGGAATATCTGGAAGATTAATGAATCTTTTCAAAGGCGATATAAGAAAAATTTTATTAGCTTATTCTTCAATGTTTTCAATAAGAGGTACTTTTATAAACTATTATGGTGATGAAATAGGTATGGAAAATAACGACGATTATTATAAAATAATGAAAGAGATAACAGGGTATTCCGATTCGAGGTATTTCAACCGAGGACCGTTTGATTGGGAATTATTGGAAGAAATAAAATCTGGTAAAGAAACAGACAAGTTAAATCTTCATAAAAAAATTAAAGAAATGATCAAAACTAAGAATGAAAATGAAGAGCTATTCAATCAAGAAGCCCAATTGTTAATTGATGATGGAATTTTAGTTTCAAAGCGATATAAAAATGGGAAGAAATTATTAATTTACAACAATTTTAATGATAAAGAAAAAATTATTGAAGATATTCATTTAGAACCATACAGCTATGAATGGATCTTAAAGGAGGAATAAAAATGCCATATATAAATTTAAAAGGATTTGAAGAGGATAAAGCAATATCAGAAAAAATAGTATCAAAAATTAGTGAAATAACTGAAAAGCCTAAAAAATACATTATGTTTTCAAACGAAGAAAATAAAATTTCTTTTAACAATAAAAGTGGTTATCTATTAGAGTATAGACAAATTGGAGAACTTGAATATGATAAAAAACTTAAAATTGTTAAAGAAATAACAAAAATATTACAGGAAAAAAATATTCATCCCGAAGATATTTACTTTATATTTGATTTTTATCCCAGAGAAAATTGGGGTTGGAACAATAAATTATTTGGTTAAAAAAAACATTTCATGCTTTAAGCATGAAATGTTTTTTTATTTAACTCTCTTTAATTTCCATTTACCCTGTCTATAAAAAATTATTCCTATAAAAGTTTCAGTTAAATCTCCGAAAACATAAGATAGCCAAACCCAAATAATAGGTAATTCAAAAATTGATATGGCTATGAACAATATAGGTATTTGGACCCCCCATCTGGATACAATGCTGGACACAAAAATCGGAAAATTATATCCAGATCCAGAGAAAGCGGTTGTCATACCAAAATAATAGCCCAAGAAAACGAGCCCGAATGAACCATATATGAGGAACTCAGTTCCATGTTTTATTACTTCAGGATCTTGGGTGAAAAGCGACATTATGTTATTTCCAAAGAAAACTACTACAACTGTAAAAATTATCATAAAAGAAGAGGAAACCAATGAAGCAATCTTTGTTGTTTTTTCAGACCTCTCGACCATGTTTGCACCTAAAGATTGACCAACAACTGTACTTCCACCCATAGAAAAACCAATCAAAGGAATAAAAGCAAAACCAAAAATCCTTCCTGCAATGCCGTTGGCAGCAATTGCAGAATTACCGTATAAAGCTACGAAACCAAGAACAAGTGTATTAGATATATTTCTTAAAAAAACTTCTATTCCATTTGGTAGCCCAATAGTCATGAGTTCTTTATCCATATGATAATTTAGTCTAAACAATCCTTTTAACGAAGGTTTAATACCTTTTCTACCAGAAAATAAAATATAAAAGCCCATAAAAAAAGCAATACTCTGAGATATAATTGTTGCAACAGCAGCTCCAAAAATACCTAAATTAAAACCAGGGATATTTAACAAAGGTACTGTCTCAAACATCATAATTGGATCCAAAACTATGTTAAATATACTGGCAAATATCATAATATACATGGGGGTATAAGAATCTCCTATGCATCTTAACGCCGTGTTCACGGAATAAGATGAAAACATTATCGGAAGAAAAAACATTCTTATATAACCATATTCTAACCCATTGTTTACTAAATCAGCTTCACCAAATAGACTCATTATAGGCTCTAAAAAAATGGAAAGTATAATAGCTGCCAAAGCTGCCATAATAAATTTAAAAGTAATTGTTTGTTCTATGGCAACTTTTGTTTCGTCTATGTCTTTCCTTCCAAAAGCTTGAGAAATTAAGGAAATAGAGCTCACACCGATTATTTCGTTTAGTGCTTCTATAACCCAGAAAATAGTTGTGAAAACAGTTACCCCGGCGATGGCATCAGAAGAGATCTTTCCGATCCAAAAAATATCAACTAAATCGTAAACCATTTGTGCAGAAAAACCAATCATAGTCGGTACAGACATCACCAGTAAATTTTTGAATATACTACCTTTTGTTAGATCTCTTGTCATTATCCACCTCTAAATAATTACCAATTTTCTATTTCATGGTAAACAACATCTCTATCATAATTGAATTTGTATGATCTTGGGGATACTTCATCACCGAAAAAATCTTTTTCAATGTTGTCATAACTTCCTGCATTAAATTTGTATTCTATAGTTTTCCCTTTTGGCATATCAAAAGTTATTTCCCATTCTCCAAAGTTATTTTTCTTTAATCTATATTCTGCATCGCCCGGAATCCAATTGTTGAAATCTCCCATTAAATAAATGTATTTTCCTGGAATTTCAGGAAAATCAGATACAATAAAAGTTACTGAGTATTTAGTCTCAGAAATTTGGGTGTCTTTTTCAGGAACTTCAATAGAATTGTTTTGGTTGTTAGTTGCGGAACAAGAAGCAAACAATAAAAGAACAAAAATCAAAATGATACTAAAAATATTTTTTTTCACAAAACCCACCTCCTAAAACAATTAAAGCAGAATTTAAAAATATTATCAAGTTAAATCTCTAATCCATTTTTCTTTTTTATAACGTATGAAGAACAACACGCCTTTTATAGACTCAGAAATTATCATAGCTGATATTATTCCATAGAGTCCGAAAGAAAGATATAATCCTAATAAATAAGTTAGAGGTAATTGAATACCCCAAAAACCAATTATTGTTATCAGCAAATTAGCCCATGTGTCGCCTCCAGTTCTCAGGATAAAAGGTAAAATAATGTTAAATGTTTGAGCGTAAATTAAAATAATAATAAAATTTAAACTAGATAATCCAAGTTTTAGAGTTTTTTCATCAATGTTGAACAAAGAAAAAATTTGATTTTTGAATATAATAACTACAAAAATAAATAGTGTTGTTAAACTTACGGATAAAATTATAGAATTTACAGACTTAGCTCTTGCTTCATTAAATTCTTTTTTCCCTAATTCTGTTCCTAAGATACCTACCGAAGCAGCAGCAATAGCATTTATTGGAGTTAAAACTAACTGTTGAAAGACTTTCATTATTTCAAAGACTGCCACTTCTGAAACTCCAATTAAAAAAACTAAACTTGTGTGTACAACCATAGCAAATTGCCAAACTGCTCCATCTATAGACATAGGAAGAGAAATTTTCATAAGTTTTTTAAATTTAGGAAAATCAAAAGTAAATGAAAATGGAATTGATTTTTTATTGAAATAAATTATAATAAAAAACATAATAAAAATAAATTCCGAAATTCTTGCGATAAGCGTTGCATATGCAACACCTTGAACTCCTAAATCTGCAACAAATATAAAGTACCAGTCTCCTAAAGCGTTTATTCCAAGTGAAATAAAGGTGGCCATCATTGGAAATATATTTCTTTTTATTGAAATAAAAAAAGAAGACATATTGGACGATAACAAACTAAATAAAAATGTTGGAATAATTATTGTAAAGTATAAATTCGATATATCCAAAGTCTCATTTTTTATATTCATCATACTCAAAAAATCTTTAGAATACATGTTAAAGATTAAAATCAGTGCCACTCCAATTAGTATTGAAAATAGAATAACAGTTGAAAACAACATAGAAAATTCTTTTTTCTTATTTGAACCCAAGTATTGTGAAGAAAGAACTGTTAGTCCTGCAGAAAAAGAGAAAAAAATTGTTAAAAATAATCCAAAAAGTTGGTTAGCAGCACCCACGCCAGCTATAGAATTTTCCCCCAATTGACCAACGAAAACCTTATCTGCGATTCCCAAAAACATTCTAAAAGAATTTTGCATTACCAGAGGAAAAGCTACAATTATCAATTCTTTCATCCTTACAAAAGATAAATAGTTATTCATGTAATCACCTTATAGAAAAATAGATTCCTGGAGTTATAGTATCATTAATTTTATAAATTTTTTCATCAATCAAATTTTTAAACTTCTTAAAATTATTATTTATCGTTTTCTTTACAATGTAAATATCCAAATATTCTCTTTTATAATTTTTTCTCATTATTAAATAATCATTAGAAGAATCAATATATTTAAAATTACCTTGAGACATTATTCCATAATCCTTTCTAAGATTCAATAATTTTTTTGTAAAGCCATATATTTCTTTTTCTTTACAGCTCCAGTTTTCTGGGAAAATCATTGGTACTCGACCACTTTCGTTAAAGTTTTGATAATGTTTATCTCCTCTAAGACATATTTCATTGCCATACTCAAGCATAGTATTACCATTCATTATAAAAACTAAACCCATCGCTATTTTAAAATAATCTAAATTATCTGTATAATCAATAAACCGGGGTAGATCATGATTTTCAATAAAATAAGTCATTTTTGCCTCATCAAAATTTAACTTTTCAGATTGTTCTATGGCTAAAAATAGATTTTCTAAATTTATATTTTTATTTATGATGTTGGTAATTTTACTATAAAAAGAAAAATCAAAAAGACTTGTAAAAACGTTTTCATCTTTATAAAATAAAAAATCTTTTATTAAATTGTAATTTTCTTCATCGTTCCCTTGGTCATTCCAAATTTCGCCTAAAAGGATTACATTTTTCTTTATATCTTTCATTCTTTTTGAAAAATCAAACCAAAAATCTTTAGGTAGCCCAATTGCATGGTCTAGTCTATAACCATCAATATCAAAGTTTTTTAACCAATATTCGCCAACTCTAATCAAAAACTCTTTAGTATCAGGATCGTCAACATTCCAAAACAAAAAAAGATTTTGCCATCTTATCTCTTGAGGAGATTGAGGACTTTCAGTTTTCGGTTTTAAATCAAAAGGTATATTTTCAAAGTTATAATTTTTTGATGCGTGATTTAAAACTAAATCTAATATTATCTTTATATCACGTTTATGAAATTCCGATATAACTTTATTTAATAAATTTTTAGATTTTTCGGGATCTTTATAAGCAATATTTTCTGATATTTTGAAGTAATCTTTTGTGTCGTAACCGTGGGTAGTTTCGGAATCAAAAATTGGTCCCAAATATACTAAATCAATACCTAAATCAGCAATATAATCAATTTTTTCTAAAACACCTTGTAAATCTCCTTCAATATTATGTTTTTCATGGTGTAAATAATCGTTTTCGTTGTAATCATTTCCTCTATAACCATTATAGAAAAATTTTAGTAAAATATGATACCCATTGAACATAAACTATATCTCCTTTTTTAATTTATTTAGATATTTGTATCTAATTAAAACTTCAACTTTTTTAAAACTATATTTTAACGAGATAAACATGAAAATACCTATAATATACCAAATATTTTTTAAAAAAAGTTCCACATTTGAACCATCAATTATGATAACAGAATAAAGAATATAATTTCCCAATAATACAGGTATGACTAATAAATATGAGTAGAATTTTTTTTCAATCATATTTGAAACAGTGCTGGGAATAAGAATTAAAATAAAAAGAATCCAACCAAAAGGATCGTTAAAAAGTACAATTAAAAGTGAAGAAATTATTATACTCATAATAGTGTACCTTTTTTCCGTAAGCATATTCACAACCATAATTGGAATTGTAGAAAAAATGGTAAAAACAACTCCTAAAAACGGTATAAACATTTGTGAACTAAATAATATAACTGTCATTACAGTTAAAAGAGCTGTAATAGAAATTTGTTTTGTCATTTGATACCCCTTCTTTTTATGGTAAAATAATAAGGTAACTATAAAAGGAGGAAATTAAATTGAAAAAAACATCAGTTGAACTGGAAAAAACACTAAGAGATATTTGTTTTAAAATCAAAATAGAAGGTCGTAAGGTTTTGAAAAGATTTGACATTTCTTCAGCTCAATTCGATCTCCTTCAACTATTATACTTTAAAGGAGAAAAAAAGTTAAGTGATATAAGTAAGAAATTGGGAGTTACGAAGAGTACAACAACTGGTTTGATTAAAAGACTTTTAATTCAAGAATTGATAGAGAAAAAGCAATCCGATGAAGATAAGAGAGTTTATAACGTAAAAATATCAAAAAAAGGAAGTGAAATAATAGAAGAGGTTATAGATAGACGTGTGGATTTAATAAGAAAAATTACAAACAAAATGGGAAAAGACGATTCTTTTATAGAAAAACTAATCGAACTAGATAAAACACTCAATGAGGTGGTAGAAGGCGATGAAGTATAAAAGGTTAAGTTTGTTATTTTGTTTGATTTTGTTTTTTAGTGCCAATTTTGCAGCAACTGTAAATGTTAATGCATTGAATGGTTCTTCAGTTTTTGTTAATGGAAGTATGCATGAAGTTATAAAGAATAATGGAGTTGAATTGCAGTTAAATGATGGCACTTACACCATAAAAGTTTCAAAACAAGGGTACTCAGATTATACAGAAACAATAGAAATATCTGATGGACAGAATTATATTTTAAACGTAGAACAAAATCCTTTAAGTAGGATCGTATTTAACAATGAATTTGAAATATCAGTAAGTTATAAATATCAAAATGAGGTTATAACAAAAGAATTAGATAAACACTCATATTTGGATTTACCGTCTTCAGTTAATGAAATTGAAGTTGATTCTTCTGGATATCAAAAAGAATCTATAAAATTAAATTTATTACCTTTTGATGAAAAGGTAATAGATCTTGTTATGCTTAAAGAAAATTATTTTATTTTGGAATCTATTCCCTCAAATGCTAAAGTATATGTTGAAGATAAATTAATAGGAGAAACCCCTTTAGAGTTGAACTCGGAATATTCTGACCTCATAACATTAAAAAAAGAAGGGTTTATTTCAAAAAAAATAGAATATAACGGAGAAAAAACTTTAAAAGTAGAGCTAATAGACGGGGTTAATCTTACAATAGAGAGTGTTCCAAGTGGTGCTGCAATATATAATGGGGATAAATTTTTAGGTATAACTCCTTTAAATACAACAGTAGAAGAAGGTAATTATAAGTTAAAAATTGTATATACAGGTTATGAAACAAAAAATTTAAATATTAAAGTGAGCGAAGAAACTTATAACAACTATAGAGTTGTTTTACAAAGTGAATTAACTAAAATTGAACTCTTAAACGCTGAAAATGTCGAATTAAATATAGATGGAAACTTTTTGGGTAAAGGAATAGATTTTATATATTTGGACAATAAAGAACATTTAATGAGAGTAAAAAATTCCGAAAAAGTTTATACGTTTATTTTATCAAAAAACATAGGAGAATATATAGATTTTAAAAAGAACACATTTATCAACGTTATTAGCAAAGAGGGAAAAACATTTAGTATAAATTCAAAAACATACTATACTCCCACTACGATAAAATTAACTTTGTTAGCTGATACACAATATTATACTTTGAATACTGTGAATAGGTCTTACAATTTAAAACTTAATTCTGGAAATGGTTATGATATTTTCTTAGACAATTCATCGGCAATATTTTATGGTTCTAATGTAGAAGATTCAAATGTTTATATAGATGGTAAATTAATACTTGATGAAAAAATTATTCCTTTAGGCAAAAAAATAGTCGAAGTAAAAACTAATTTTGAAGAAAAAACTTCAAGTGAAACTATAGTTTTAGAAGAAAATAAAGTTACAATAAAAAATTTCAATTTAGAAAAGACTTATCCTGTAAGAATAGATGCTTCTAATTTATTTGTTATAAATAATAAAACATATAACCAGAGCCCATACTACTTATATCTAAAATCTGGTGCCAATGTTATAGAATATAAAGGTATAAAAGCAGTTATATTTATTTATGGACCTGAATATATTAATTTAGATTCATTATTTTAATCCGGGGGGTGTATTTATGAAAAAAATTTTAGTTCTTTTGATTATCACAATAAATATTTTAACATTTGCTGAAACTAACATAGTAGATTTGAAACCGTCTTCTCCAGCTTACCCGCATGTGATAAGAATGGTTGAAAATAATATTATGGATTTGGATAATCAAAATAGGTTTAATGGTAGTAACAATGTTCCAAGATATGATTTAGCTATATTTGGTTCAAAATTTTTAGACCATTTAGAAAATAAGTATGGTGAGAAAATTTTTGAATTTGAAAACAGGCTTGCAATTTTTGAAAATCAAAACCTAACTTCAAGAGTAGAAAATTTAGAAAATACTTTTTTTAACTATGATGAAATAGTTAGTAAATTAAACAGTAATTATACTGATCTAAATAAAAAAGTCAATGATTTAGTTAAGTTAGTAACCCCTGGGAATGAATTAAATAAAGATAATGTAGTATTTCAAAATATTGTGGAAAATGCACAAAAAGCGGCAGAAGAGGCTGCCATAGATCAACTAGAAAATTTAAGAAAACAAACTCTTTCTACGGTAATTGAATTTGAAAACAAACTCCAAAGTTTTCAAGAACAAGTCAACACCCTCAATTCAAAGTATGATAAAAGCATAGAATACTTAAATACTATAATTGTATCAAGAGAAGAAGAAAGCAGAGAAGATCTTAGAAAATATGTTGACTCTAAATTCAACAATGAAATGGATGCCTTAAAAACGTCTTTAAGAAACATAGCAAATTCAGAGATTGGATATTTAGAAGAAAATATTGAAGATGAATTTAACAATATTAACCAGAGAATATCAAATATAGAAAATAATCAAAATCTATTTAATAGCGATAGGATGAATTCTTTAGAGTCACAAATTAGTGATATTGAAGATAAGATAAGTTATTTGGAAGAATATACAGTTCCATCTTCTCCATCTGAAAATGAAGAGGAACTAGAATTAAACGCAAAGTATCATTATTTAGAAAATCAAATCGAAAGATTAAAAAACACCTTTGATTTGTTAGACGATCAAGTATCTTTTAATAAATCATATATTGACTCCTTTTCAAACAGAGAAGAAATCATGAATTCTAAAATGGAGAGTTTAAACGAAAAATACAATAATTTAGAATCAGAAATCATATTTGTTGGTAAAAAAGTTGATAACGTCTTATATCAAATGTCAAATATGAAAAATCCAGAGTTGAATGATGAAGAATTAATAAATATTTCCGAGAGGATCTCTTCATTGGAAAGATTTATAAGCAATTTTTCTGATGAAATAAATCAGTTAAGTGTTTATTCAAAAGGCTTTGAAAATATAAATAATAGAATTGATAATATCGACAATGCTCTTGATAAAAATCAGGCTATAATGGATAATATTGAAAATACATTCGAAACATTCAAAGCGCAAATGAATTCAATTTCATCAATAGCAAATTTAGATGAAGAATCGCTTGCGAAAATTGGTAATCTTGGAAATATGGCTGTTAGAATAAGCGATAATCAGGGTAAAATAGATAGTTTGAATAATACAGTTTTTCAAAATCAAAACAAATTGGAAATTTTAAATGCACAGGTTAATGAAATAAATAGTTCTTTAGAAAACTTTAACATCAATTCAACAGAAATAAGTGAATTAAAGGCAGATATTGAAAGTTTGTTTGATGAATACTACTCAATTAAAAATGAAATTCAAGATAATATTAGCAGCCAAGAATTTAAAAATGAAATCAAGAATGAAATTAGATCTGAAGTTTCAAGTGAATTAATAGCAAGAGATAGAAGGATTAATAACTTAGAAACTCAGTTAAATCAATTAAAACAGACCGGAGAAACTAATAGCAACAATTCAAACATAAGCTATGCTGATAATAGTTTATCAATAAAAAATGCTGAAAAAATAGAGGAATTAAATCAGCAAATCGAAGCCATTAATAAACCTGAACAGTTTAATTTATGGTCTAATATTACTACGGGTTTAGTTGGTGTCGGAGTAGGAGCGTTCATAACATGGTTTATTTTATCTTCAGGAATATAAAAAGTGAGTTGAATTTCTTATGAGAAAAGCTTTAGTTTTGGGAAGTGGTGGAATTAGAGGAATGGCACACATTGCATTTATAGAAGTGCTCAGAGAAAAGAAAAAAGATAATTTTGATATAATTACCGGTTGCTCAATAGGGAGTTTAATAGGGGGGGTTTATGCTTTAGACCCCTCTGCTAATTTATATAAAATAGCTGAAGAAGTAATAGAAAAAAACTTAGAAAAATTAGAAAAAATAACAAAATCAATGAACTCAAAGTCAGTTAACTACAGATTTCAAAGTTTTGCTGGTTTGCTTTCAAATTCTGGAGTTAATCCAAATGAAATAATTTATGAAATATCTAAAGAACTTTTTGGAAGTAAGAAGTTCAGTGATTGTGAAATACCATTTGGTGTGATTAGTTATGATATAGATTCTTCGAAAACAGTAGAAATTAACGAAGGTTTTCTTACTGATGCCGTCCTTGCTTCTGCAAATGTGCCTGGAGCTTTTGATCCAGTCAGACTTGGAGGTATGCAATTGGTTGACGGAGGAGTATTATCTTCTCTTCCGATTAATTTAGCAAAAAAAATGGGGGCAGATTATATTGTAACTAATGACATTTCTCCTACTGTAAAAGACGATAATTTTGAAAATGGAATGGAATACATGAATTATGTTGATTTATTCAAAATATATAAAATAAATGAAATAGAAAAAAAAGATGCCAACGAAAATTATAAATTTGAAACAAAAGTGAGTTGGGATAATTTTGATGAATATAAAAAAATTTATGAAAAAGCCAAAGATCATTATGGAAGTGTTGTAAAATGAAAATACATATGGGAGGAACTTTAGAAGGTTTATATTGGAATTCTGGAGTTTTAGACAATTTAATAAGCAATAATATCGATTTAGAAATATACACCACGGGTGCATCATCATTGATAGGAGTTTTTTACTCAATTTATAAAAAGAATTTTTTTGCTAAACTAAAGGCATTTATAAATGATAAAAACAATCCTCTTCAAAATCTTATGAATTATCCTGATATGTATAAAAGCCGATATTCACAAGCTACCACTTTGTTCAGAATTGGTAGAAGTAGAGAAGCGTTATACAAACATGAAGAATTAAAAGATTATTTAGAAGAAAATTTTAACGGGTCAACAATAAGCGAAATTGATGATAATATTCATTTCGAGCTTTTTAACATAAGTAGCGAAAAAACAGAATTTGTTGACAAAAGCATAAAAATAGTTGATATGTTAATAGCCCAATTCTCTTATCCACCGTTTTACAAATACTATGAAATCAATGAACAAAAATACATACCAACATCATACTTATCCTTTATCCCTTGGAATGAACTGGAAAATTCTTTTGTAATAAATTTTGATTATAAAATAGAATTTCCAAGGCCAAAAAATGGATTAGAAATATTGCTAAATGCTTCTTATAATAGAACCAAAAAACTCTTTAAACTATTAACAAAAGACAACAAAGTACTTTTGCCTGATAATATTTCTAATGACCCTTTTATGATCAACTGTTTCTTCAAAGGTCAAAAAGACTCAGAAAAAATATTGAGGGATAAATATGAATAAATATTTTATTATTACAATTGTGATACTATTTTCTTTAATTTCATATAGCGAATTAATAAACGTAAAAGCGGGAGATTTTATCGGTGGAGATGACTATAATGTTCTCAAAAATAATGTAGTCATAAAAAAAGGAGAGTTAATAATTGAAACACAGATGGCTACGATTACATTAGTAAATGATGAATGGAGAAAATTGGTAAGTTCAGAGATGAGTATATATTCTGATACTTATGAGGCGTCATCAAATAAAACCGAATTTGACTTACAAACTGAAAAAGGGACATTAGTGGGTTCAGTTATAGCTAACATATTTTTAAACGATTCAGAACTAAAAATTAGAGCTGATTCCTTAGATATTGATAACAAAGAAAAAAACTATTCAGGTAGTTCTGAAGATATCACACGTATTTTTAAAGATGATTATGTGATCAAAGCTAAAAAGTTTGAATACAAAGAGTCGGAAAATATTTTATATTTAATTGGCGAAGTTTCCATTATCAATGAAAAGAAGAAAATAGAATTAATATCTGACAATGCCACATTTAATACTGAAACCGATGAAATGAAAGCTGAAAAAGTTGATCTAACGCTTGAAATTGAAGATTAAGCATGAGGAGGATAATAAATGTTAGATATAAAATTTGTTAGAAATAATATAGAAAAAGTAAAAAAAGCACTTGAAAACAGAAACAACGACACAAAAATATTAGATGAATTAATAAAATTAGATGAAGAAAAAAGAAATATTATGCAAAAAGTGCAAGAACTAAGAGCGGAAAGAAACAGTATATCAAAAAATATAGCAAAACTAAAATCTGATGGGAAACACGAAGAAGCAGATGAAATTATAAAAAGAGGGAAAGTCATAGCTGATGAAATAAAAGAGCTTGACAACCAACTTAAAAAAATAGAAGCTGACTATGAAATGAAACTGTTATATATACCAAATATACCAGCACAAGAAGTTCCTTTTGGAAAAGACGAAACAGAAAATCAAGAAATTAAAAAATGGGGAGAACCAAGAAACTTTAATTTTAAACCAAAACCTCATTGGGATATCGGAACAGATTTAGACATGCTTGATTTTGACAGAGGAGCAAAATTATCTGGATCAAGATTCACAGTCATAAAAAATGACCTTGCAAAATTAGCAAGATCTATAAAAAACTTCATGTTAGACTTACACACAGAGGAAAACGGTTATATAGAAATCAATCCACCCCATCTTGTAACAAGAGAAACTATAACTGCTACGGGTCAGTTACCTAAATTTGAAGAAGATCTTTATAATACCCAACCAGATGATATGTTTTTAATACCAACAGCAGAAGTAGTGCTGGTTGGATTGCATAAGGACGAAGTTTTAGAAAGAAATGACTTACCTTTAAAATATGTTGCTTATACACCGTGTTATAGAAGAGAAGCAGGTAGTTACGGTAGGGATGTAAGAGGTATAATAAGACAGCATCAATTTGACAAAGTCGAATTAGTATGGCATGTTAGACCTGAAGAATCTGAAAAAGCTTTAGAAGATCTGACTAAGGATGCAGAAAAAGTCTTACAATTATTGGGGTTACCCTATAGAATTGTTAGTTTATGCACAGGGGATCTTGGCTTTGCTGCAAAGAAAACTTATGATTTAGAAGTATGGTTACCTTCTTATAATGATTATAAAGAAATATCCTCTTGCTCAAATACAGGCGATTTTCAAGCAAGAAGAGCAAATATAAGATTTAGAGACGAAAAAAACAAAATGCAATTTGTTCACACCCTTAATGGATCAGGCTTAGCCGTTGGTAGGACACTTGTTGCCATTATGGAAAATTACCAAATGGAAGATGGAAGAATAAGGGTTCCAGAAAAGTTAATTCCATATATGGGTAAGGAGATAATAGGTTAATGCCAAATTTCTTCTTTGGAGATAAGAAAGATGATAAGATCATATTAGAAAAAGAAGAGACAACACATTTAAAAGTGATCAAAAAAAACATTGGTGATTATGTTGAAGCAATTACTGGGGATGGATACTTTTATAGAACAAAAGTTATAGAAATAAATAAAAAAAATTCAATTCTATCAATAGTTGAAAAAAACAAAAGCAAAAAAGAGTATTTTCCAAAAATACATTTGATCTTAGGTATGAGTAAATGGGACAGAATGAGATTAATAATAGAAAAAGCAGTTGAACTAAGAGTACAAAGTGTCTCAGTTTTTAAAGGTCAAAAATCTAATCAAAACTATAAAAGTGTTGAAAAATTTGAGAAAATTATAATTGAGACTTTGAAACAAACTGGATTTCCTAAAATTCCTAATTTTAATTTTGTAGACCTATATGATACAAAAAAAAAGAACACTTTAGTTTTAGATTTTGAACAAAATATCGACTTTAAAACTGCTATTGAATCTATAAAAGATCAAGTTAATATACTAATAGGACCAGATTTAGGATTTTCTAAAAACGAAAAAGAATTTTTTAAAGAGAACAAATTTGATATAGTATCTCCTGGTGATACCATTATGAGATTTGAAACGGCGGCAATATATACATTAAGCACAATAAACTTTATAAAAAATAGGTTATAACTAATCGGAGCAGTTAAGCTCCGAATTTTTTTTAAACTTTAATATAATTTTCTAAATAAGTTATAATATTAATAGTTGGTAGATCTTTTTAGAATTAGGATAAAACAAAATTTTTATAGAATTATTAATCATGAGGAGGAAGAATATGGCTGAAAAAAAAGAAAAAAAGAAGAAATCTTCTCTAAAAACAATATTCACTTTTTTTATAGTGGGATTGGTTATAGGTGTTGTACTATTAAGTGTGGGGTATATTGTTTTTGAATTTAACAGAATTTCCTATTATAACTTAGATTTAAGAAATGATTGGAGAAGTTATTTAGCGTATTTGACAAAAGATATACCTTATCTAAATGATTTTATTGATTACGAATATTTAGAAATAGGGAATCCTCTTGAAAATCAAAAATCTTTGTTAGAAGCAAGGTTGGAGTCATTGGACAACATGAAAGATCAAATAGAAAAGAACAAAGCTGAATTAGATGATATTCAATCTCAAATTGTTCAAAGTTCAGAAAAACTAATAGCTAAACAACAAGAGTTAGAACAACTGGAAAAAGAATACCAAGAAAAAATAACAGAGTATAATGATTATCAAAATAGGATAGAAAAATTAGCTTCTTGGCTCAATTCTTCAACTCCACAACAAATAGCAAATGCTTTAATAAGAGACGAAGTTAGTGTCGAACTCATTGTTGATTCTTTTTATGTAATGGAGTCAAAGACTGTTGCACAAATATTACAAGCTTTGGCTAATTTAAATCCTGAAAAGGCAGCAAAAATTATTGCTACTCTTGGCAATAGGGGAGGATAAGATGAAGGCAAGTTCAATTATTGAGAACGTTATTAACATAAAAAGTAATATATCAAAAGTTAACAAAAATTCTGATAATAATTTTGAAAGTTATATAAACTCTGGACCAAATAATCAAAATAGAGTCAATGATAAAGTAGATTCAGAGGTAAAAACAGAAAATCTTTCTGAAAATAAAACTCTTTTCAAAAAGATTGAGAATATTAAACCAAACAAAGCAGAAGAAAAGAAGGGTGAAGAGATTTTATCAGAAAAACTACCAAAAAAGATTGAACAGATAATAAACTTTATTGGTTCACATAAAGTTAAGGATGTATCTCCAGAAAAAGTAGTTGAACTAAAAGAACTTTTACAAAGTTTGTTATCAAAAATAAAAGAATTAAAATCAGAAAACAAAACTGATACAAAAGAAGAGGTAATAAATATTTTAAAAGAAATAAATTCAAAACTAAGAGAATTGTTTCCTGAGAAAGATATAAAGATAAACCTTGTAAATTTCAAAGATAATTTTGTAATTGATATAGATTCAAAAGACAAAAGTATTTTAATACAGGTAGATGATGAAAAATTAAAAGTTTTTAAATACAAAAATATTGAAAAACCTGAAAATAAAAATCAATTATACAAAGATAAAATTCCAGAAATATTGAATATTAATGAAGAAAAAACTAAAGATTCAAAAGAAAATATTATTGAAACTGGCAACAACTCTAAAGAAAAGCAAATATTACTATCCTTAATCCATGAAGAAAAAATAAAATCAAATAATTCATCAGATAAAACATTAACAACTAACGATGAAACTAAAGTATCCAAAGAAACTATAAACAATAAAACCTTATTAAGTATAAAAGACCTTATTGATAGATTTTTAAAGCAGCAGCATACAGCCAAAACAAATAAAAAAAACAACGATTCAAAAATAAAATTATCTCAAATGCTGATTAATAAAAACAACTTTTTGAAAATATCTAAAAACATATCTTACTTTGATTTAACCAGTAGATTAAAAACAAACACGAAAAATAAAATCGATAAAAATGTTACAAAAGATGGAATGGAAAAGGCCACGAATAAAAACACAATATTATCAAATGATTTAAATTACAATCCAATAGAAAAAGTTGAAAATAAAGAAGCAAGAAAAGATTATGCCAAAAAAAAAGGTAATGAAAAGATTGAAAAAACAAATTCCATAGAAAATCCAAATAAAAACGTTAAAAATAATACAACTCAAGAAAACAGAACTTCTAAAAAACAAAATATTGAAATTAGCACGGTTTCTAATAATAAAACAAATAACCCGAACAGTAGCTTAACAATAAACAAAACTACATTTAATCAGCCCATTAATTTAAGAGAATTCAACGCTCAAATCACAGACATAATAAATCAAAAATCTACTGAAAATACTTTTAGAGAAATTGTAACTATAAAAATCAATCCACCAAATTTAGGAAATGTAGATGTAGAAATAATGAAAAATGGTAAAGCTATCAGTATAAGTGTAATAACTGAAAATGAAAGTGCTAAAAACTTTATTAGTAGAACAATACAGTCATTAATAGGCTCATTGAGAGATCAAGGTTTCAACCCAGTAAATGTAAAAGTTGAAACGCCTCCAGAACCAGATTTAATGGATACAGAAAAACAAGATGATCAAAAAAACAAACAAGAACAACAAAAAGAAGAGAAAGATGAAGATAAAGAATTCGAAAATATTTTAAGAGGTGAAGAAAATGTTTAATGGAATAACACCTTCTCACATTTATGAATCTACATTCAATGCTCAAAATGATAGAGAGATTAAAAAAGAATTAGATAAAGATGCTTTTCTACAGTTGTTAGTTACAGAACTAAAATATCAAGATCCAACTTCTCCAATGGATAACAAGGAGTTTATTTCTCAGATGTCTCAGTTATCCTCAACAGAACAAATAATGAATATGAGTAAATCTTTTCAGAATATGATAGATTCTCAAATGTCTTTACAAAAATTAAATGCTGCAGGACTTGTTGGTAAAAATGTAGTGGTTAAAAATAATTCAATTAATTTACAAAATGGAGTATCCGAAGGAATTATTTATAGTTTAGAAGAACAAGCTTCAATAAGCTTAGAAATTTACGACGCGAACGATAAAATAGTTTATTCAGAACAATTAGGAGGCAAAGAAGCTGGAGTCCATTCTTTTGCTTGGAATGGAAGAAACAATAATGGTGTTGCCCAACAGGATGGAGAATACATTTATAAACTTTATAAAAATGTTGATGGCGAGAGAGTAGAAATAGGTGGTTTGGATGGAGGAACGGTTGATTCAGTTCAATTTTTGAATAACGAATTCTTTGTCCTTGTGAACGGCGAAAGATATCCTATTTCAGCTGTACAAGAAATATCAGAAGCAATTGATACAGGTAATCAAAATAATAATAATGAAAATATTTAGGGGGTATTTTAAATGTTAAGAGCAATGTACTCCGGTATTACTGGATTAAGAAACTTTCAAACTCAAATGGATATAGTAGGAAATAATATAGCAAATGTTAATACTGTAGGCTTCAAATCATCAAGAGTCACTTTTCAAACAACTCTTTTACAAACTATAAAGTCAGGTAAAAGACCAGATGGCCAATTAGGTGGAACAAACCCTATGGCAATAGGTTTAGGATCACAAGTTGCTTCGATTGATAAAATAATGGGGCAGGGTTCTTTTCAGAACACTGGGAAAAAAACTGACCTTGCAATACAAGGTGATGGATTTTTTGTGTTATCAGATGGGGAAGGGCAGTTTTACACAAGAGCAGGGAACTTTACACTTGATACATCTGGTAATTTAGTGGATCCAAGCTCTGGTATGAAACTCCAAGGATGGAGTTCAAAATTAACTTCTGATGGTCAAAGATATGTTAATACTAACGATCCTATAGGAGACATTCAAGTTTCAACAGGACAAGTTATGCCTGCAAAACAAACTTCTTTTATAAAAATGGCCCATAACATAAATGCCGATGTAGGCATTCAAGAAACTACTTTGGTAACAAAAACAGGAATAGGAACAAATCTTCCTGTGAATTTTTCTTTTAGCAGAAACATGAATGGTGATTATAGAGATAAAATAGTTTATAATTTTACAGCAAATTTAGAAGATTTATCAGGTAGATATTCTTTTATGCAAGAACAAAATACAGGTGGAATATCACAATCAAATTCTTTAAATGGAATGGTTGAATTAGACGAATCTGGAAATGTACTAAATTGGATAACTTATGATGATTCTGGAGCAGCAGCCACAAATGACAAACTATCTATTTATGATATAAAAGGTAATTTAACAGATCCAACAACTGGTTCTGAACCATCCTTAAGTACAAACACAGGAGCAGGAACTCCAGCTTCTTTTTCAGGAAGTCTAAAAATTACCAAGGCAGATGGAACTGAGGCTTTTTATCAACCCGATGATATACAAATTGATTGGAATGGAACAACAATGGAGCTAATATTAGATATTGATGGTACTACAGATGTTGGTAATGATGAAACCTTCACTATAACACCAGCTTCGGGTAGTATTGCGGATATCAACAGTGCTTTGTCTGCTGGGATATCTTCTGTTTCAGGTGACTATTCACTCTCTGGGTTAAGTATAGCTGGATCTAGTGGTGCAGACACTCTAGATAACTTTACTTATGATGCAACAACACCTTTAGTTTCAACTAAAGAAATAATACAACCACCAAGTGGTGGATCAATAAGATTTACAGATTTACAAAATCCTTCTAATTTTGCTATAGCAGAATACGAAAGCCCAACTGTTTCAACATCGTCATTAGTTTACGATTCGTTGGGTAAAGCTTACAATGTATATACAAAGTTCACCAAATTAGACAACAATACTTGGCATTGGAAAGCTGAATTAGATGATGGGACACCATTAAAATTTTTAGCACAAGATGGAACAAGAGACGACACAAGACAAGCAGAAGGAGTAATAGCATTTGACGGAAACGGTGGAATTGCTGCAACAGATTGGAGACTAAGAAGTGACGGAACAATAGATACAAGTTCAACAGACAATGATAATGGTGCAGCTGGTTTTTGGTTTGATCCTGCAGAGACAGGAGCTGCTTTAAACCCAAGTTCTGATCCAGCTTCAGTAGCTGGGGCGGGTCCTGTACAGATAGAAATAGATTTCAACGATATAACACAATTCTCATCTAACCACTCTATTACTGTAACAGAACAAGATGGAAATGCAGAAGGAACTCTTGAATCTTTTGCAATAAACGAAGTTGGAGAAATTGTAGGAACTTTTACAAATGGTACTTCAGATACTCTGGGTAAAGTTGGAATGGCAACTTTTAACAACCCACAAGGACTTATGGAAACAGGAAATTCTATGTATGTTCAAAGCTCAAACAGTGGACTCGCTCAGATTGGAGTTGCAGGTGTAGGAGGAAGAGGAACGCTTATTCCAGGAGCGCTTGAAATGTCTAATGTGGACCTTGCAGAAGAATTTACTAATATGATAATAGCACAAAGAAGTTTCCAAGCTACTTCAAGAATTATAACAACGTCTGATCAAATTCTTCAAGAACTTGTAAATATAAAAAGATAATGATTTGAGGCGATAAAATGATAACCGTAAACAAACTAAATGGAAATGAATTTGTTATAAACTGTGAGCAGATAGAAAAAATTGAAAATCACCCAGATACTACAATAACTATGATGAATGGCCATGTGTATATTGTTAAACAATCTATTGAAGATATACAAAGATTAGTGATAGAATATAAAAGAAGCTTTTTTAATGTACCAGCTAAAAGAGGTGAGTAATAAGTGGATATTTCAAGTATAATCGGATTAGTTTTAGCAATAGCTGCTATTGCGCTTGGAGTAGGTTCTAATTTGGGAGACATAATTGATGTTACTTCTATATTTATAACTGTAGTGGGTTCTATAGGAGCAACATTTATAGCCCATGATAGTAGTAGATCTTTTAAAATGTTCAACACTATTATAAGTGCCATAAGATTGCCTAAAGTTGATAATATTGGCACACTGAGAACCTTGTATTCATTTGCTGAAAAAGCAAGAAGAGATGGCATGATAGCTCTTGAAGAGGATATTCAAACAGTAGAAGATGAATATATGCAAGATGGTTTGAGAGCCGCAGTTGATGGGACAGATCCAGAAGAAATCAGAAAAATACTGGAAATAAAAATGGAGATGTCTGAAGAAGATCAAGAAAGAAATGTAGCAGTTCTCGACACATGGGGAGCAATAGCACCAGCTTTTGGTATGATCGGAACATTGATAGGGTTAGTTTTACTTTTAAAAACTTTAAACGATCCAACTACCATAGGGCCTAAAATGTCAATAGCACTTATTACAACATTATACGGTGCTTTAATAGCTAATATTTTAGCTATTCCTCCAGCAGAAAAACTAAAGCGAAGAATAGCAAATGATTTGAATCAAAAAAGGATGACTTTAGAAGGAATATTATCTATTGTTCAAGGTGAAAATCCAAGATTAATGGAAGAAAAACTAAAAGCGTTTTTGACAGATTCAGAAAGAGAACAGTACGAAAAAGAAAAAGGTCAAGCCTAAAGAGAGGTGCCTTTTATGGCTAAAAAGAAAAAACCTGAAAAAGATAAATCTGGGGATTGGATGACCACTTTTTCTGACCTGAACTCATTATTGATGACTTTTTTTGTTGCACTTTTTTCCATGGCTACAATTTCTCCAGGAAAATTTCAACAAGCAGCAATGAGCTTTAATAATGCCTTTAACGGTGCTCCACCAGGCGTTCTGGTTGGTGGTAAATCTATGTCAGAAGAGCCATTGATTACATCTAACCCTGGGATTAAAAGAGACTTATTAAAGATAGTCGAAGACAAAAATTTCAAAGGTAAAATTACAATTGAAGAAACTGATAGAGGAACTATAGTTTCATTAAGTGACATGGCATTTTTTAGGGTAGGCAGTGCTGAATTAACAAGGGAAGCAAAAGAATTACTCTATCAAATTGGAATAATTATTGTGGAACATACTACAAACCCAATTGAAATTTATGGTTATACTGATGATCTTCAAATGACAGAAAACAATATATATCCATCTAATTGGCATTTGGGGGCAGCAAGAGCTGCAAGTGTAGCTAATTTTTTCACACAAGAGCTTAAAGAAAGAAGGACATTAGAAAGAATTGGCGAAGTTCGTAATGGGACTTTTGATATAAATTATTTTTACGATGAAGATAGATTTTATCCTATTTCTTTGGGAGAAAGAGAAATTCTAAATGAAATTGAGATTTTACAAAATGAAGTCGATTCAAGAAGAGCTATTAAATCTCAAGAATTTCAACAGGGAGAAATAACTGCCGAAGAGTTCGCACAGTCAAAAGAAGAAATAAATAATTATTATGAAAGAGAATTACAAAATATAAGAGAATCTTACAGAAAAATTGACTTATTAATTCTTAGACAAAGAATTAGATAGACAGGGGGAATTAACATGGCTGATGAAAATGTAAATTTACCAGATGAAGAGGAGAAAAAAGGCCCAAGTTTACTTATGATATTGATAATAACTATCGTTGTGACTTTAATAGTTGCAGCTGGGACCTCTTTTTTAATTATTAATTTTTTGGGATCTAATACAGGTTCTACAGGCTCGACAGAAAATCCTGGTCAATCACTAAATTCTCCTATTATAGCAACTGTTGAAATAGTAAGAGAAGGTGCAAGATACCCTATAATGTTAAAGGGTGGGAACGACATAGCTGTAATTGATGCTTTAACTTTAAAAGCAGGAAGTGATGAAGCAAGAAATGCAATAGGAAGCAATAGAATAGAGGTATTAGAAGCAATAAGAATGATTTTTTTAAATAAGACAAGAGCTGAAGTTTCAACATTACAGGGAATAGAACTTTTAAAAAAACAGATAAGAGATTCGATAAATGAAATATTAGGGTTTACTGGGGAAAGAGAAAACCAAGGTGTTTTAAAAGTTAATATTGTGATATTAACTATTAGCTCTACAGAATGAGGTGAGATTATGGCTTCAAATGAAACTTTATCCCAAGAAGAAATAGATAATTTATTAAATTCTTTTGGTGGAGAATCCGAAGATGGAGAAGGTCCAGAGAAGATAGAAACTCCAAAAAGTGATGAAAAAAATATAAGAGAATATAATTTTAGAAGACCTGTTAAATTTTCAAGAGAACAACAAAGGACCTTGCAGCTTATACATGAAAATTTTGCAAGGGAAATTTCTACATACCTATCTGGAAGAACAAGAACATTTGTTGAAGTAAAGTATGCTAGTATAGACCAAATAACTTTTTCTGAATTTCAACAATCGTTAACAACCCCTACTTATATGTCTATATTTTCAACTGATTTGCTTTCTGGAAGTGCAATTTTACAAATGGGGTTGGATATAGGATATGTAATTATTGATAAATTGTTGGGAGGGCCTGGAATATCCATAGAAGATATGAGATCACCCACGGATATAGAAATGTCTATTTTGAGAAAAGAATCTTCAGTGATGTTAAGATCATTATCAAAAGCATGGTCAAATATCAGTGAATTTGATATACAATTGGATAGTGTAGAAACAAATCCTCAATTTGTTCAGATTGCTCCTCCAAATGAAATGACTGTTCTGATAACAATGTCAATTACAGTTAGAGATGTTCAAGGCTTCATAAATATTTGTTTCCCTTCGTCGACATTGGAACCAGTTAGTGATAAATTAAATACAAGGATGTGGACACAATCATATAAATATTCGGAAAAATCCCGAGAGAATTTAAAAAAATTGATAATGTTATCAGAGATGTCTTTATCTGCAGTTTTAGGAAAAACAACATTATCTTTAAATGATTTAATGAAAATACAAATAGGTGATGTATTAAGACTTAATTCTTTCTACGAAGACTCGATTGATTTAGAAATACAGGGAATACCTGTTTATAAATCAAAAATAGGTAAGCATAAGGGATATTACGCAGTAAAAATAGAGGAAGAAAACAAAGAATTACTTGAAAAGATACTTTTGGAGCAAAGCCTTCAAAATATCAACAAAGACAAGGCTGGAAATAATGAAGACGAAGTTGAAAAGAAAGATGGGGGTGAAAAAGATGTTGAGTGATGATTTTCTAAGTCAAGAAGAATTAGATTCTTTATTAAATGGTTTAAATGAAGAATCAGAAAATAAAGATAACCTTGATTTAGAAAAAATTATAGATATGATGTCAGAGGTTGGTAACATTGCAATGGGGTCAGGTGCAACTACACTATCTACTCTATTGAGAAAAAAAGTTAAAATAGAGTCACCTCAGGCAAGTATAGTAAAGTTTAAAGATATCCGAACTAATTTTGAAGGACAACAATTGGTAATAACAATAGACTATAAAAAAGGTCTAAAAGGTATAAATTCATTTGTTTTACCGGGAAATATGGCAAATATAATATCTAACCTAATGATGGGTGGAGAAGGCAAAGTAGAAGAAAATTCTGAATTAGATGAGATTTCTAAAAGTGCTGTTGGGGAAGCAATGAATCAAATGATGGGATCAGCTTCAACAGCAATGTCAGATTTTTTGAGAACATCAGTTGATATATCGCCACCAAATATACATGTTTTGGATTTTTCAGATGAGTCTACCTCATTTCCTCCAATGGAAACTTCTGAAGATGAGGATATTATTTCCATCAAATTTAATATGGAAATTAACGGTTTAGCAAAAACAATTTTCTGGCAATTTATTCCTTTATCTTTTGCAAAAACGGTAGAAG